>Ga0325400_1007794_pt1 | contig 10247 bp, 3 predicted proteins | sample PopdelMetagenome_2_FD_205662 | JGI IMG/M metagenome (GOLD analysis project Ga0325400, IMG submission 205662) | Populus deltoides microbial communities from Bellville, Georgia, United States - Xylem-PdKOR-R1 | ecosystem: Host-associated > Plants > Phyllosphere > Stem > Wood/Secondary xylem...
GGGATTCCTGATGATCAGTTGCTATGCTTTCTCTTGCATCAACCCTCCATGGCTTATATAGTAGCATGCATAAAGCTTCATGATTAAGAAATAATATTTGTTTATGATAAACATGTCTCTTTAAAAGGCCACCTCTGAATGGAGATTCTCGCGTGTAATGCTTCTCGACCACGATTGTTGTTTGGGAATATATAGGGTTCTTAATTCTCTCTTTCATCGTTTACTTCCATTATCATTGAAAAGAGCATATAATTAAGCGGTGATCAGGAGATATACTCTCAGTCAAATGTTTTCTTTTATTGTCACTCCCTTAAAATAATCCAGACATGGTGTATGGCCTCTTTTGAGATTTCATGATTATAAGCAGAGATCATGATACGTTTATAAATCAGTATCTAGTTCCCGGCTTTTGAATTCAATAAGCGTTTGATTTAATTCTTTTTATAAATAAATTTGGGTTTTCATGTGATTTTGTTGTTCTCGGAACACCCTCCCTCCGCCCCCTGCTGGTGGAAAGATGCTATATGCTGCTCCATTGTGTTGGGTTGCCATTGCCAAAAGTCCAGAGCAGGGCTTCGGTCGTTATTTACTACGTCTGTTTTGTTCTTACTTCTGTTTTTGTTTTTATGTCTTTTGTGAATTACAATTCTTCACAGTGTAAGAATTATCGAAACCTTGAAAAGAAAAACAATCTACTCATGGAAGAGATGAAGAAGTTTTCTACCTGTATTGAATAATTCTTCTCCCACACAACATGCTGTTCCTTTTACAGAAGGGAGTAATATATATGCATCCTGTTCTGTTTGTATCGTATAACTACCTAGAAAGAGGAAAGGAGAAGGTAGCATAACTCTGCTACGTGTCATCTATCCTCTCGTGCTTGTAATGGAAGAGCTGAACGACTAGTCGTCATTCCTCTATTGGTAGGAATATTCTTGTCCCGTAATACACAGCGAAAAAAAACATGAAAACAAAAGCAATAAATTCATATTTTTACTGTTTTTTTTTTTTTTAAAACGGCGATCTCATTACTAAAAACAAAAACAAACATGCACTTCATATAATCTGCGACCACCGACTGCTAGCTAGTGCTTTTCTTTTATTTAATTAATTGAATCCAATTTGAAAAGTCTTTTATCTCTCTGGGAACACAATGATATATTCAAGAACAATTAGTTTCACCCTAATTTCAATGGGAATTTAAATAAATAAGATTTATTTAAATTCCCTAGGAGGCATCATAGTTTTTTCTCTCTTCTGGGAGGAATATAGAGACCTTTATTATTATAATATTAATTATTTTTAAAAAATATATATATTGAAGTAATTTTTTTATTTTTTTTAATATCAGTATATTAAAAAAATTAAAAAATAATTTGAAGTAGAGAAAAAGTAAAAGGAAAAGGAAAAGCAATTATCATAATGAAAAACCTATTAATTAAAAAAAAAAAAAAACAGAAGCAACATTTTTAACAATTTAACGACCGACCTAATTATTGCCCCACCGAGAGATAAATAAATAAAGCAATTATCAACCATCTCAAGAGATACGATTTGTTTGGTCCCTACACGTGGCAAAACCACAAGCACACACGTTGAACATTTCCCCCCTCCCATTGAGGTTTTCATAATGAAAAACATTCTAAACCTTTTAGAGTGCAAGTATCCACCTTTCACTAAAGTCCAACTAACATATATTCTTCTTCTTATTTTTTTTTAATTAAGGATAACTAGGTTGATTTACTCATATTTTGATTAATTTTTAGAGGTTTTGAAATTAACAATCATGTAAATTTTCAATGACACTATAATTTATAGCACTCGAACTAGTATTTTCTGAGAAACAAACCCAGAGTTTGATCAGTTGAGTTACACTTCTTAAAATTAACTAATATATATTATTTTATGGCAGCGCGTGGTGATTTTGTATTTTTAAAATTTTTTGATTTCTTTTTAAAAAATTAAATTATTTTTTAATTGTTTTGATTTTTCATATTAAAAATAAAAAATAATATGATAAAATAAAAAATAATTTAATATGTTTTTAAATAAAAATTATTTTCAAAAATAATTTTTCCCGCAATTTTAATAAAGCTATATATCTTTTGATATTTTAGGTCCCGTTTCTTTGCTGGAAAATAGTAATCCTTTTAGAAAATAAATTCTTGAAAATTAAATTATTTTTTGATGTTTGGTAGTGTAATGAAAAATAAGTTAGAAAACACTTTTCAATATTTTGTTATGTCATGGAAAATAACTTATTAATGTTTTATTTTTCTCAAGTTTATTAAAATAATGAGGAATAAATTTTACAAATTAAAAAGTTGAATGAGAATGAAATTGAAAAAAATAATTTCATAAATTATCTCAAATAAAATAAATAATAATCAAAACAATAGAGATCGGTAAATAATATGATATTTTTAAATTTTTTACAACTTCCAGAAAGTATTTTCTGTTTAAAATAAAAAAATAATTTTCTGAAAATCAAGTTAAATTTATTTTTAACCGAAAAAAATTTTCATTAATTAATATTTCTAATAACAAATAGAAGCTGAAAAATTTGAAAAGCAGTAAACAAACACACCTTAATCCTAAAAGGTATGTTTGTTAACGTATTTGATTTTGATGTGACATGCATCAATCAAAACAACTCTTTCTACCTAGACGTCGTTGTAGTGATCAAATAGATGAAAACCACAACAAGAACATGAACTTGAAGCTTTGACCACTGCAGTATTACGTGCTGAGAATCAGAGAAAAAGATGATTAGAGACTGAAGATGACAAATTCAGGTCCATCAACATGTATATGCAGCTGCACCGCATACAACTAGCTACACTGGAAAAAATTCCAAGGAGGGCGTTTTTCATAAGCTGTTAAAATTAAATTTGGAGAATAATAGGTATTCTTTATATTTAGAATCCGTTTCTCTATGTGTTTACGTTTGCGTTTCTTAAAAAAACATAATATTTATCTATTTGGTTATAAATTGTTAATTATAAAAAAAAATGGGTCCCACCATTTATTTGCAGCTATAACTTAATTTTTAGAAAGCAGAGAATTCATGTTTTTTCGTTACTGTTCATGCAATTGCACTGTTCAGTGAACAGTGCAATTACATGAACAGTTTTTTTTAGTGTGTTAAATTTTTTAACAGTTTTTTTTTAAAAAAACATTGTACTGTGATGTGAATAATATTTTTTTTCTTGAAAAACTAGTATAGAGTGAATTAAATTCACTCGCACTGTAATATCAATTTTATACCTGATAATATTTTATCTAATTTTATTACACGCTAAAAATATTATGGAAACTGTAGTTTTTATCGGATAAATTTTGTATGTAATGGAATTATAAATAGTTTAATGGAATAATAAAAAATATTTTATATAAAGTATGATTTATTTCATGATATAATAGAAATAGTTAAATCCACAATATTTAAATTAAAAATCATCAATATTAATATATATTTTTAAAATTATTTTATAACCTCAATTTTAAAAGCATTATTAATCAAACACATTAAACTACTTTTTCTTCAACCTCAATTTTAACCACAGTTTTAACCAAACATCTATTTTTTCAAACCAACCTCAACTAAAAGTACTTTTTATAAAACAACTTTTTTTAAATCACAGTCACAACAGCTACAACAATACTAAAAACACTCTTAAATGTGAATTAAACCTTGTTTAAATTTTATATTAGATTTGTACTATGGAAGACTTGTCTTGAGTGCTGTGTTATCTAGAGAGATTAGTTTTAACCTTCTGGCCTTATTTATGGTTTTAGAAAGATATGATTATATATATTTTATTAAGATAAATAAATTATAAGTTATTTAATGTAAATATCCTAGATATTTATAGAGATGTTTACATTCTATAAAAATCATGCAGGCCTGATTGGGGTCGACCAAAAATTTAATATTTTTTTATAATTTATCATGAAAATAATATTTTAGCTTAGTCGATCAAACTCTTATTGGTGTCATATCACGTCTCAAAAATATTTTTGTATTAGGATCGGGCAAATTATAATTAACTCCAATTAAGCATGAGATCATCGGTGACCGCAGGCCACATCCTTCCTCTCAAACACATTCGTATGCGAAGACAACAAAAGTGTCAGCTATTTTGGCTGTCCTTAATTACTAATCTTTTTTTTCGGAGAAATTTGAAATTTGAAGCAGAGGCTCGTCCTCTTAGCCATGATGAAGCCCTCTGTCGTTGATCTTTGAGACGCCACAATCTACAGTGAAGGAGCAAGTTGACGTCTCCACAAATAAGTCCAATTTATCGTGATGGCCGGAGACTTGATTAAATGTGAAATGAAAATGAAGTTTCTCGTATCCTTTGACAATAATTGCAGCAGCATATATACCCCTCTCTCTCTCTCTCTCTCTCTATATATATATATATATATATATATATTAAAGGTATTTTAAGGTGGTGGTAGGAATGTTACTGAAATTGTATTTTTAAAAATATTTAATTTTTTAATAATTTTAGATTGTTTTGATGTATTTATATTGAAAATAAAAAAATATATTTTAATATATTTTGAAATAAAAAATATATATTGAGTTTTTCTTTATTTTTTTGGCAGCAAAGTGACTGGTATATTAAAATTTGGTTCGGTATGGGCTAAGAGAGGAACAAAACAAGTGTCAAACCAACCTCACATCAGCCAAAAGACCTTCCAGCACAGCTGAATTGTTTGACTACAATTTATTCATCTTGGAAGGTAGAGAGTGGCCCTGCTCACTCTCCTTCTCCAAAAGCAAATATTATATACTTGCCGGTGCCTGTCCCGATTCCCTTGAATGCGCCTCTGAAGCACCCACGAATGGAATTCTTTGGATGAGAATATTACTTATCACGGGAAAAGAAGGTACCTGAGGGAATGGCTTGATCGGTGTCTTTTTTTGGGAATCGGAAGAGTGTTATAAGCCTATCTTTTTCAAAGAAAAAGGAGAGAAGAATTCCAGACTGGTGAACCATGGAGATATTTTCCAGAATATTGAGGATGACCTGTGTATCTCTCATCAATTATATAAAACATTTTCTAAACTAAAGGAATTGTTTTTATAGGTGTTAGGTGACTAATTACTCTGCCGATTACCCACATATGCCGTGGCTTCTTGGTAGAAATACCCACCCTTGTTTATTTCCTCCCTCCCACTGTGTCAAGATTCTCGCATTAAAAAATTCATCTTGCCTTGCTGGGTTCATAAATAACATCAAGAAAAGTCTCGAGCAAACCTTTAGGGATATAGACGTATGTATCCCGATAAAGGCAGAAGCACTCTTCCCCACATTGTATTTGGCTTTGCAAGTTGCACAACTGAGCATTTATTAGATGGACAACAGTTGATCTTGCAATAATTTTCTCAAAAATTAAATCAAACGAAAAAAAGTAGTATTGTTTTGTCTGAACTTGATTGTATCGAGGAACTATTTACTACTTTACTAACCGTTGTATCACATGCAAGCTCTTTAACTGCACGTATTTCTACCATTAGTTCATCGAATTCAAACTAAAAAAGAAGTAAAAATTTATTGAAGGTTACTTTTAAGAAAGCAACGTGAAAGCAATCATATAATTATTCAAAATCCATGCCCATCCCACCTCTAAATCAGATTCTTATTTCTAAATCAGATAATGAAATAAGTTTGATGGCTAGTATAAATTGTTCTTTGGATAGCTTCGCTGTCATAATATTAATATTCTTATGTGATATAGATAATAGACGAACGTCTGTATCCACTTCTTTTCGTCCCTCCACTGACATGGCTGTTGATAAATGGCCAAGCCCATGTGCCCACAAAAATACGTGAACTAGCTTTCAGTGCAAGTAGCGAGGACAAAAACGCGATGCCATGGGCCAATCTGTATATTTGAGTTGAAATATCTTGTTGAAAAGACTCTGTTGATTGATTATAATCTATAACGACAGTGTAGCATTCCAGATCTCTTTTTTAAAATGAATTTCAAGAAAAAAAATCCGCTAAAAATAATTTTCGTATAATGAGTTTTTATAGAAAAACATGTGAAATATAAGCTCTGTTGAGTTAATAACTGCGGGTCTATAAGCAGAGAATCTGATGAATAAAATCTCCATCAAGGATGACTTAAATGGACCTGCGTTTTGATCATTAATGGATAAATGTCGACTCCCCACAATCATAATACTTCGATTTTTAGCTTACCAGAGGCACAAGCACACGGATGAGAGTTGAAGAAATCGCTCCTTGCTTTGACCAAGACTGAGGTGATAGGTACTTACCGCATAAGGGCCCAATGTGCCGTGTACCCTGCAATTTTCATTCCTCTGGGAATCTGATTGTGTTGACCTTTCGAGCTCTCGTGTTTCGATTTGTTGACCTTTGGAAGGCAAAAAGTGCAAAGCTTACATCACACATTGACTCTTCCTGCACCAGATTGAGTCATGCTACATAATTTAATAGTCGGGTCTAGGGCTCCTAATTTATAAGTTACACTAAAACATGGCTACCTCAGCTAGGACGGCAGGCAATGAATGAATTAAAGAACTCTCAGTCTAACGAGCAATAATTAATATCTGCCTCGTGCTTGATTATGCAACCCGTTAGGAAGTAAACAAAAATTGGAAGAAACAATTTGGCGAATATGTATGGTTCAAACGTTCAGAAAGTCTTCGATGTTTTTATCAGAACTCAGGAGCCAGGAGGGGTTGGAGAGGAAAGAGTAGTCCATTTTACAGTATAGTTAACCATCGACCAAAAGAACAGTAGACGTTCCAATCAAATAATAGGCATCTCGCAGCTGCAACTTGTACGATTTTTCTGTTAAAAGAAAAAACTAAGTGTTGAGATTCTGGATAGCTATTAATTATGGTAGGTTCTACTCTCATGCTACAGCAAAGACAGCAGACCATCTAATAATTTTCAGACCACAGAAAGAGCAACAGACATCGAGGGTTTGTTGCATAGCTCAGGTGGGATCCATTAGGTTCATTGAAAAATCAACACCGGCAGAAAAAATTGAAAAGGAAGTGTTACCAACTCGCCGTGTGCTATTTTGTCAAAAGTTCTGCTGTTTATCTTGGGATCTGATCGATTGACATAAATGCAATACATATTGAGTTTTTAATTAACAAGTCCTGTGTTTTCTTAGAGAAGCTAATCAATCAGGGATTCTTGACGACCGAGGGCCATATTAAATTGGTAAACCATCGACGAGGGATAGGCAGCTCGCACACAGTCAACATTTTACATGAACCAACAATTTTTTTTCAAGAAACAAAAACATAAATAAGTGCAGACCTAATTTAGACGGTCATTGAGCCACCAGAAATCACATTGAATAGTATAAAAACTATCTTGGAATCAATTATATCTGCACGGGAATAGCTTTTTAACATGTTTGGTGAGAAAACAAGGACAGACATGCCCACTACTAAAAACAAATTGTAGTAAGTATGATCTATTGCAAATAAAATTAAAATTTATTGCTAAAACAATTTAGTAATAGAATTAGTAACAGCAAATAAGGGACAGGCAGCTCGCACACAGTCAACATTTAACATGAACCAACAATTTTTTTTCAAGAAACAAAAACATAAATAAGTGCAGACCTAATTAGATTTATTATTATTGATTTCTGAACAACAAAAAATTTGATGCTCATAAATCAGCAACAGATAATTCGATGCTCACAAACTAGCAACAAAAAATTCATTATTTGGTTTTGTGAATCAGCAACGAATTCTTCGTTGCTGATTGATGAATTATTTACAATCAGGAACGAAAAATCAGTTGCTACTATATTATTTTTATTAAATTATTTTTTTTATCAAAATGACTTTTAATTTGTTTAATTAATTATTTATGGATATTTTAAAAGTTGTAGAATATATATAAACAATATAAATTAATATTAAAAATGACTTTATCACTAATAAAAAAATGAAATAAAAATAATATTTATATTATAAAAATTTAGTTAAATTTGTATTAATATAAATAAATAAAAATATAATTTAAAAAATAATAAAAAATACAATTATAATACTTGTTGCGAAAACAAACTATGATATTATAGATTGATGCAAAATAAATCAAGATATAGAATATACGTCTATAAAGTGATGGAGATATAAAATCTATGTATTATTATATGGGAAGCTATAAAAGACGGTATTGATGTGCCATGGGCGCTAGGATTGATGGGCCACAATTGTCTAATAAATGCATTATGACTCATCGGAATATGTATCGCCTCACCTGAAAACAAAAAAAATCCATCGTTTATGATGAAATTGTTATTTTTTTTTTTTTTACAAGTCTTGTGATAAATATGACGGACATCTAATAAATATACCTCTTAACTCGGTAATAAAGGAACGTCATGATAAGACGCAAGTCTTCGATTTTCTCAAGAAAAATATGGAAGGCTTCAAAAAAAAAAAAAACAAAAAAAGCTTGCATTAAATTATCTCAGCAGTCCGGAGCTGAATGTTTTCCCTACCAAGAATTAGACGGTGAAAAAAGCTAGCATTAAAACGAGGATAGCATTTTTTATATATTTTATTTTTGAAAAACTCTATAGGAGTTTAACCATGGTCTGTAGAAGGATAGTAAGAACTGTCCATTGTAATCGGTCCTCATTGAATGGTAAAGAGGGAGTCAACTTCTGGCACGGGTTTTGGGGCCGAGGGTCCCATGTTTAAAGACTATAAGGGAAGGTTGCGATACGCCAGTCAACTACAGCCTTCAATTATGATTGCTCAATTTTTTCCGCATCTCAGTAATCGCTCATCGACAGTGATATGAATGCAAGAAATTAATGAGGAAAATGCGACTTGTTCCTTCTGTTTTATCTATTTTCAACTTGTTGATTGCATAGTCGTTTTATTACACACTACCGACTTCCAGGTTGGAACGCTCGGAAAAAAGAGAAATTCGAGACTGAATGTCTTTTTGACAATAATATTTTTAACAATGACAAACTCGTGTGTGGTGCGCCAGGGGTGGCGAGGGAGGGGGAGACACGGGGTTGACTCACTTGTTGCCGCGGCGACTCGAGCCTGCTGGTTGGAGAAGTGGAGAGTGGGAGTGGGCGAGGAGACCTATCAATTCTAATCCAATCTGATCAGGTAATTAATGGGATTATGAAGCATGGCCACCATGTTTCTCTCGTCGTTTCTTTTCCGGGTCAGTATTTGTTAGCTTGTGGTTTCACGGTGCAAAGATAAAATGGACACCTAAATTTGTCTCCTCTGGAGCTTCCTTTCTTTTTTCTTTTTTTTTTTCCTGAAGATACATTGTCTTGTTTTAAAGGAAAAGATCAGCATCCATCAATATCTATATATCTATATCTATTGTTTTTCTTCTGGTTGGCGTAAGAGAGGAAAATGGACGTCCATGAATTCCAACTACAAGTCCACACTCCACAGTACATGACAAGATACAACAGGGCATGTGTGAACACTGAAGGATGCTTCGGCAACTGGCTTTTCACAGTTTGGAAAGGGATATAGCAAATTAGCAATAAGGCACATCACCACTTTGAGGTCCTGAGCCTATAGCGCATTACCCATCCAAACTAGTTGACATAGATTATTGGCAGAACGAAAATCCAAGGACAGTGAAAAATCAACTATATGTCCAGGACGATAAGTACGCAAAATAAGAATCGAAGTGGAGGAAACATGGAGCAAAGGGATAAGACATGCTATAGCGATAGGTGACTTGATGCCCTTTTGTACTCTGAAAGATATTATGGAGGAAACATAGGCCTGCCTTTTTTTTTTTTTTGATAGTAAACGAGAGAATTATATATTAAACAGCCTGCCTATTGTGATTGAGAGCAATGGTAAGCATATTTCTTCTTTCTCGAATTCTATTCAATCCCGAGATGTAAAATGGATTGTTAAGATTTCAATTCCTAATTTGTCTTCAATAATTTAGAGATACACATAAATCCCTTAATGCCTTAAAAAAAACAAAAACAAAATGAAAAACTAACCACAATCCTAAAAAAATTTAAGGTTAGATCTACTTTTCAGACCATTTCAAGAAAAAATAACACACAAGTTAAACTTTTCTCTTCAAGTGAAACTTGTAGATACCAAGATCGATTTTGTTTTCGTTAAAATTAGTGTCAACAATAAACTTTTCTCTCTACAACCGAAACCCACTAACCTTTCTCTCTTCTCTCTCTAACAAGAAATGATAAAATAAAAGAAATGAAGTTTT
>Ga0325400_1007795_pt1 | contig 10247 bp, 9 predicted proteins | sample PopdelMetagenome_2_FD_205662 | JGI IMG/M metagenome (GOLD analysis project Ga0325400, IMG submission 205662) | Populus deltoides microbial communities from Bellville, Georgia, United States - Xylem-PdKOR-R1 | ecosystem: Host-associated > Plants > Phyllosphere > Stem > Wood/Secondary xylem...
ATGTTAGAACAAGTAGAAGGCAATTCTTATTATTAATTCACATGTATGGAAACTACAAAATTGCTAGACATTGAATGTGAGCTTTCTTTACACCCTCTTATAAGGTTTTAACTTGAGTTTTTTTTTTAATGTAGATGGATTCAAATTTTTCAAACTCTTTTACCAACTTTCTTATGAGCGAGTCAGAAGATATCCTCTCTCAACCAAGTGATTTTAATCAATTAATTAATGACTTAACATACTCGAATTTAAATGTCCATACAATAAAAAAATTACAAAGAAGTAAAAACTTCTCACCAGAAGAAGATTGTTTACTTGTCTCTGCATGGTTAAATACAAGCAAGGATCCAATTATAGGAGTTGAACAACAAACAAAACAATTCTAGGCTCGAGTACATGATTACTTTGTAGAGAATGGAGGAAACTTGAATAATCGTTCCCAAATAAGTATCTCAAATAGATGGCAAGAAATAAATAGAGAAGTCGGTAAATTTATTGGATTTGTTACTCAAATTGAAAATCTTCAGCAAAGTGGAATGACCGAAGAATCAAGGGTAATTTTAATATTCATTTCCATGTTAAATTATTTAACACATATTTTAACATTATTGAATTTCTTTAATTTTTTACCAGATTAATGATGCTCGGCAAATGTATGCTTCTTGCGTTGGTAAATAATTTCAACTAGAACATTGTTGGGTTATCTTAAGAAAAGAACCCAAATGATAATTTGAGCGTGCAAGTCAACATCAAAGGTTAAGCAAGAAACAAAAAAGTCATGTCAATGCAAGTCCGACTTCATCAACTCCATCTACCCCTGATTCTGTTAGTTTAGGAGAAGATAGTGAACCATTGATTTATCAAGATAGACCAATCAGTCAGAATGCTGCAAAGAAACAACTTAAACGTAGACAAGGAAAAGATAAAATTGGGGAGATAACTGTAACAAATCTTTTACAACAATTCAGGGATACTCTAGCTGAAATTGAGGATTAGAAGAAACAAGACAGAAAAATTATGTTAGAGTAACAAGCCACGATGATTCAACAAAGTCAAGAGAAACAAGAATTGGACATGATTGAGAAAGAAAAACAAATTATGAAAATGGATATTTCTAATTTGGATCCAATTTCTGCAGTGTATTTTCAAAATAGACAGTTAGAAATTATATAAAAGAGGGGTTTTAATTTTTAATTAACTTGATAGATTTATTGTAATGTAATGTATTTTTAATTAAATATGTAGAAGATTCTTGGTTATTTTAAATATATTGTTATAAAATTGATATCAATTCATAATACTTTTTTGAAGTTCCTCTAACATTTAAAAATAATAAGTAGGATTAATTAACTTAAAAGATAACAACCATAATGAAAAAAATATAAAAAACTTGAAAATTATGATAACATAAGAAGTTCAAATCTAATGATTCTACTCGTTGACATATTGTTCCCACAAATGTTCAATCAAATCTTCTTGTAGTTGAGAGCTAGTTGCTCTATCCTTGATTCGATTATGAGTTTGAAAAAAATCATGTAGTTCTGGTATTTCACCATGTAACACTGATATAAAGGAATTGACTTCACGTTCATGGTCAAATCCAAGGTTCATTGCTCCTTCATCCTCAATAATCATTGTTGCTACCCAATTTTTGACCCATGTTTTAATAAATTTTCAAAAAATAAAAAAAATAAGGGTTTGCATGTGGCAATAATATAGAACATCAAGGCTAATATTAAGGAAGCAATATGTCAAGGAGATAATTACTAAATCATACATAATTACTGCAATATAAAATACCATAGATATATGATTTAATTCGTGCTGTTTATGGAAAATAATCACTGCAATATAAAATACCATATATATAGGATTTGTTGGTGCTGGTTATAGAAAACAATCTTTGCAATAATTATTGCAATATTTCCTTAAATAACACGTGTAGAGATTTTCTATATAAGTGAATCTCTAGCCATATAGAGGGAGGGGGAGCAATTTGAAGAGAAGAAAAATTAAGGGTAACCACAAAACCTTAAACCTTAATTTATCTCTACAAAAGTCGCTACTTACCTCCCCATTTTCCACCGGACCCGTCATCTCCAACCATCCCAACCTCCTTCAGCAGCCCCGGTTGTTACTCAAACCAGCAACCCATGTACACTCACACCATCTTCCCCAAACCATGACCACCATATCCTCCCGAACTAGTCCCCCTCTCATCGAGAGCCCCCGTAAGCACCAGCCCTCACTCCCCTTTCTTACCATGAGCATGTCAGCCATAGCAGTAGCAACTATCTCTTCTCATTAGAGACAAGACGGACACGAGTGAGAGGAAGGATGAACAGAAAAATAAGAGGGAGGACAGAGGAAGAGAGAGATAGGGAGGAAGATATAAAATACAGAAGGAGAAATAGGGGAAGCACGGGAAAGAAAACCAAAGAAACAAACGGACAAAGAATAACACAACAGGGACAAGCAGAAGGAAAGAACATAAACAGAAGAAAACACAGATGGACTAACCAGCATGCCCTCGCCATCGCCTTCGTCCCTTTCATTTCCGTCTCCAGTTTTGTTCTCCTCTAGTAGTGCAATGTTTTCTTTCATAGGTATTAGCCGAAGCAGCAGCTCATAGGAAAATAGAGAAGGAGCAAGAAAACACAGAGGGAAGAACATCCATTTCGCCAGCACATCACACTTTCATCATCGTCTTCGCCATCTCCAAAGAAAGCATCGACAAGAAAAGAAAGACAGAGACCAACACCAGTTACCATCGTTCATCATTGCCTTCAGAATCAATGATGACCGGCTGTGCCCAAGAAACTGCAGCATCATCATTTTTGCCCGTCAGCTATCAGGTAAGCGCCCTGCACTCTTGTCACTTTTGCAAATTTAATTACCTAGCCACTGTAGCATGCATGTGCATGCAATAGTGGCAGAACCGGTTACTGGTTTAGGCCAGTAACCGGGTTGGGTTCGAAGGGCCATCCTTGTTGTTTTGTTTCCTGGACTATTCAGTTTTCTTGCAAACTTTGAGAATATATGCGCATGGTTTGTTGCTTTTAATTACGATTAATTGTAATGCTTGTGTTTTTGACAAAAAAATATGAAATTTTTTTTTGTTGCATACGGCCAATACCCTAATATATTTTGAATTTTCTCTTAAAAAAACAAATATTTGAAGTTTAAAAGAAAATATGTTTTAGCATGGATTTCTTAAACACACAAAAAATTATTTTCTTACATTTTGGATTTTACAACATGTTTGTAAAACTCCAAAGGGTGTTGCCCAATATTTCAAAAAATATAAAAATCTTATTTTAGGGGGAATTCATCTATTATTCACCGTTAATGTTTGGATAAAGAAATCCCTAAGGGATGAATATCCAAAATATTATTGGAAATAATTTTTTATTATTTAATGTTTGGATGAATAAACCCAAGTGGTTAATATCCAAAATATTTTTCTAGGAATAATAAGTCATCACACATCCTTGAAAGAAGCCTCGATTATAATTGAGGACATTTTAATTTTTGACTCCACGGTTTACGACCCGTAAAAGTATAAAACACTAAGGCAAAATGAGGCTTTTAAAGCGCTCTGAATTTCCTTAGATTTCTAAATTTTTGTCCCTCCTCCTTGCGATTTACGAGTCGCAAACTCTTGAAATATAAAGGAAAAATGAGCTTTTAAAACACATGGAATCTCCTTGGATTTCTATCTCAATAAATTTAGTCCGAATCAAACACAGATTTCAAGAGATCTGTATTGGTTCTCCTTAGTACTTTGTAGACATATCTAAGGGTGTGATCCACATTGACCAAAGGTTATTTCTTTTTAAACTTTCAGTCCAAGTTTTTCATCATAGCAAAATGTATCCTAGAAAAACACTAACACCATAATAATTATAAGGCAAACCAAACACCAAGCAGCTTACCTTAGGTAGGGCGTACTAGGGGTGCTAATACCTTCCATTTACACAACCAGTCCCTTGCCTTAGAATCTCTGAAAGACTAGTTAGGTTTCCTAGTGACCATAACACTAGGTGGCGACTCCCTTTTACACAAAAAACAAAGGACCCCGAAATCAATCGAGGGTCGCCACGAGGGTGCGATAATCATATTATACATTATTATGCAAGCTTTCATAATATTTGCAAATGTTTCTTCATCCTAGTATTGAACATGTCTACGTACAATTGCAAAACAAGATTTGAGCACCCCAAATACCCGCTTCACATCCTTTCTTGTAGACTCTTGCTTGCTTGCAAAATATTTTCTCTTTGCTCCTAATGGTCTTGGGATTGTCTTATAAAGTTCGACCAATTAGGATAAATCCCATCTGCTAAATAGTATCCCATTGTATATTCATGCCCATTAATTGTATAATTGACAGGAGTAGTACGACTTTCAGCAAGTGCAGCGAAGATAGGTGACCAATCAAGAACATTAATATCATTTAATGATCCAGGCATTCCAAAAAAAGCATGTCATATCCAAAGATCTTGTGAAGCCACCGCCTCTAGAATTATAATTGGTTCACGACAATGACCAGTATACATCTCATACCATGCAATTGGGCATTTCTCTCATTTCCAATGCACACAGTCAATGCTCCCTAACATCCCTGGAAATCCACGCTGCTCTCCAATTGATAATAATCGACAAATATCAGCCTCGTTTGGTGCCCTTAGATACCAATCACCAAAAACTTCTACGATTGCTTTGACGGAAACTCTAAGACTTTCTATCGCAGTGGTTTTCCCAATTCGAAGATATTCATTAGTAAGATCTGCAGGAATACCATATGCAAGTATCCTGTGAGCTGCAGTTACCTTTTGAAGGCAAGATAAACTAAAAACACCAAGAGCATCTGTCCTTTGTTTGAAATATAGATTGTGAGCTTCCATTGCATTTGTGATCTGAAGAAAAAGACGACGACTCATCCTAAATCTTTTTTAAAATTGACTTTCAGTGAATTTAAGATTTTCAACAAAATAATCATTATATAGCCTTAACTTACCTTTCTTTCTATTACGATTGACAATATTGTGACCAAGAATAGAGTCATGATACTTTGTTCTCCGCCCTTGATTATTCGATTCTTATTCAGCAACCACTGCGATAGCAACTTGAAAGGCGACTGTGAGAGTGTCATCATCAAAATCAAAAGCATCATAAAAATTAAAATTAGAATGATTCATGATGAATTTTAATGAAATATAATAAGGATTGGAGAGAAGAAAATGATGAGAAAAAATATTTAGGTATATCAGAATATTTATAGATGGATTATTTTTTCAAATTTTAAAATCTTAGAATGTTGGCGGTTATTTTTTCAAAATTTAAAATGTTGGCAGTTTTTTTCAAAGTTTGAATTTGAATTTACTTTTAAAAAATTAAAATTTTAACAGTAACATATAAAACTGAAAATTAAAAATATTTTTATATAAAAATTTTAAATTTAAAAGTTTTAAATTTAACTTAAAATTATATCTTTCAACTTTCATATTATTTCATTAATTTTATATTTACTTTTATAAATTACTCATATTAATTATATAATTAATAACATCATAATTATATTATATAAAAATATCTAAATTAGTTATATAATTATATTAAAATTAATTTAATATAAAATATATTAATATATAATTGTCTCTTTTAAATAGCTTTTTACCATTGGAATGTACATAAACAAAAAAAAATTATATATGTACTATTCAAAAAGCAATTTTATCAATTTGGCTCTTTAATATTGCATTTCCCATTGGAAATGCTCTAAGAGTAAAAAAAATCAATTGTTTCAAGTATGGGTTATTCAGTATTTTTTTTATACACAAAATAATTACACATGTACCCTTGAATCGAAAAATAATAATTATTTGAGGTGAGGGGTATTAATGTCTTTTAACCTCGGCTTGTTTTGTGAGTTGTTGGTTTAATTGAGGATAGTGATGTAATTAAACATTAAAATAATATTTTTTAATTGAAAAGGTTGTTGGCACGTGGAAGCCACCGTGCAATTTGATCATCCCATTCAACAGCTCCTAGTGGTAAAAAAAAAAAAAAGGCTTTCCCCGTATCATTTTATTCCTTGTCGTCTTTTCTTCCATTATGAATAAGGCATGTAGTCCAAATATGGTTGGTTTATCACAAGTAACCCTCTTTTTCTTTCCCTTCATTTATATTTCCTACCTTGATAAATACACCATGGTCCTCATGGTTATTGATATTTCAGATTCGGTTCTTTTAGTTATGATTTTTGTCATTTTTTTTTTTATTCAAGTTTTATTTATTTTCAATTTAACCATTGGTTTCTAATTTGTATATATAATATTTCATGATTCAGTACTTCTGCTTTTAATTTCTTTTTTTTTTCCTTTGCTTTTTTGTCAAAGTCTTTATGACTTTTAATTTTATAATTTAAATCAAGTTTATGATTTTTGTCTTTTCAATGATAGTAGTAATGATTTCAATTTGATCCATCTTCTTTTGATTTCTTATTATTTTTCTTGGCTATTTTGTCAAAGTTTTTATAGTTTTTAATTATATCATTCAAATCAAGTTCATGGTTTTTATTTTCTTAATAGTTGTCGCACCCGACATCGTGGCGACCCACAAATTAATTCTTAAATTATCGAAAAAGAACAGATTTCTAGCATCTTGTTCTTTTAGAGGAAATGTCTTGTTTAAGGAGTCGCCACCTAGTATTATGGTCACTAGGAACTCTAACTGGTCAACAAAGATTTTATGGTATGAGACTGGTTACGTAAAAGGGAAGATATTATCACCCCTTAAACGTTCTGCCTAAAGCAAACTGTATTGCTGGTTTTGTCTTAAATTGCTAAACATTTATTCACTTATGCTATGATGATATGTTTATAATATTCTTGACTCTGATGCTAGTGAATATTTGATCTCGAATAACTCCAACTCTGGCGTTGGTAAAAATTCCAACCACGAATAATTCCAACTCTAGCGTTGGTAAAAATTCGTAGCTACAAAAAAAATCAGTATATTCTCTTTTTTTTTTTAATTCCTGATCTTGATATCAGTAAATAAATTGACAAATATACATTTTTTTAAGACATGCAAAAAATTTTATTTCTACACTTTCTATTTTTCTATTTCTTTATTTTGGAGGCTGGGCTCAACTCAACCCACATGGACTGGGCTGAACCAAGCTGACTCGGTTGGGTCACTGGTCTAGACCAGTGACCCAGCTGGGTTACGCACGCCTGCCCAATGAATTACAATTCACTTGCTACTGTAGCAGTGAATTAAATTGCAAAGGAGAGAAGAGAAGACTTACCAGTGGTCTGCTGCTCCTGAAGATGAAGACGCTGCTCCTGAAGGTGAAGACGAAGTTGAGGGCGGTCGGTGCTATTCCTCTTTTCTGTTCCCCTTGCTGTGTTCTGTTCTCTCTGCTCTCTTGACTCTCTCACTGTCTCTCTCCGTCTGTTCTCTTCTCTCTCTACTGGTTTCGGTCCTCTGTTTTTTTCGTCTGTGTTCGTTCACCTTTTATTTTCTGTGTTCGTCTGTTCAGAAGGGGGGATGGTGCAACCGGAGACGAGGCTGGTGTTCGTGTGTTACCTGGCCAATGCTTCTCTCCGTTTCACGTTTTCTTCTCCAGTTTTTCGTGCTCTCTCTACTCTCTGTTTTTTAGTTTTTCCCCCTCCTTCCTCTTTTCTTCCTCTCCTCAGTTCTGCTCTTTTTTTTCATCCCTGTTCTTCGTCTTTTTTTTTTGTTCCCCCCCTTTCTGGGTCTCCCCTTCTTTTAGTTTTCCCCAAGTTTTAGTCTCTCTCCCTGCCGTGCATGGATTTTTTTTCTCCCCTGCAGTCCTCTGTTTTTCTTTCCTGCCGTCTGTGGCTTTTTCTTCCCCTCTCGCGAGGTTGCCTTCACCCGGTTTTTATAAGGCCAGAGACAACCCCTGGTGGTGGTAACGGTTGGCAATAATGGCATGAGGCGCTCCATTCAATGGAGAAACGTTTCTGCTATTAATGGCAGAGCTATTGCAGGAAGGAGACAAGCGAACGGTCGTCTGCAAAAAGGCTCTGTTTCCAATTCTTAAGGCTGCTTTCAATTTGGTCCCTGGAATTCTTGTAACTTCACAATCAAGCCCCTGGTTAAAACGTAATTGGGTCCCCGTATTTTAGCACCATTTACAAAATGATCCTTGAATTTTAATTTCTTGTAATTTTAACCTGAATCAGCCCCAAACCTTGATATTTCTACAATTAAGCCCTTGATTTCATTAATTAAATTAATTCCAAGTTCAATTAAGTTTCAAAACTTATCAATTCTCCAATTAAGCCATTAATTTGATTAATTAAACTAGTCAAGAGTTTAATTAAATCTTTAAATCTCAAATCATATTGTCTTTAACCCAAATTTTAATTCATTCTTCATTTATTTTATTTTTTACTTGTTTTTCATCATTTTTTTATTATCATTTTCAGTAGATATAATAATAATAATAAATAAAATAAAAAAAATCAAAAATTAGGTTATGACAATAGTAGTGGTGGTGGTGGTAATAATAATAATGGTAATAGTAATAGTAATAATAATAGTTTATTATGATAGTGATGGTGGTGATAATGATTATAAGTTTGATAATAATTGTAATATTCCACATCGGCGGGTGAGGGAGTGGTAGCTGACCTTATTAAGAGTGTTGGTTGCCAACTTGTCATACGCGTTTTGGGGCGTCAAGCTCAGATGTAAGCTCGCGTCACCAGGAACAAAATCGTAAGGGCGTTAAAGCCCAAAGCGGACAATATATGGCAAGTTGGGTCGGGCTGTTACATTTGGTATCAGAGCCGACCTCATTGGTTGTTCGGTTGTGCCGATGGGGTCGTCGGGCTCTTTAAGGGGGGTGGATTGTAATATCCCACATCGGCGGGTGGGGAAGTGATAGCTGACCTTATTAAGAGTGTTGATTGCCAACTTGTCATACACGTTTTGAGGCGTCAGGCTCAAATGTGGGCTCGCATCACCAGGAACAAACAGTGAGGACGTTAAGCTTTAAAGCAAACAATATATGACAAGTTGGGCTGGGCTGTTACAATAACAGTAATGATAGCCATAATTGTGATAGTAATAGTAATAATAATACAAACAATAAAAATGATATTAGTAATAATAATGATAATGATACTAAAAATGATACTAACAATGATGATAATGATTATAGTAATAGTAGTAATAATAATAGTTTGTTATAATAATAATAATAATGGTAATGATAATGATAATAGTTATGAAAATAATAATAATACTAATAAGATGCTATTATTATTATTATTAATGATAATACTAACAATAATGGTGGTGACAATAATAACAACAACAATGATGCTAGTAATAATAACAATAATAATTTTAATAATAATAGTGATAATAATAATATTGATGATACTATTTATTAATAATAATAGTAATAGTGATTTTGATCCTCATTCTTTGTATTGTTGTTTTTTTAAATTTTTTTGCATGATTGAATTTTTTTTTTAATTTCATTGTTTAATATTTAATTTATTGAGAATTGAACTTCATGATTTTTCTAAATTAAATCGTTTAGAAAATTAACATAATTTGTTTTCAAAAGGCTTTATAATTTTCTTTAATTTTTTATCAGGTAATTCTAATTGCATAATCTATATTGTGGGTCTGGCAGGGCATTCCATGTTGGCTTAGCTGTAATTGGTATTGTTACACGTTTTAGGACTTTTTTTATGTAATTTTTTTACTCCATTTCAGTATATAAACACTATTTTTTGTAAAAAGAAAATATCTTTTAATTAGTTTTAGAGATTAATTTATCTTTTTTTTCCTAAGGTTTTTAAGGTTTATTTTGATTATATTATTGCAACGTCAAATATCTAGATGATTTTTTTAGTATATAATACAATGTTAGGCAAGTTAATATTTTGATTAAAAATTAGATTAATTACAAAAGTACTATATATTTATCGGTAACATCACCTTAATGCCAAGCACATTCTTTCTATTTCTCCTTAAAATACTCATATCCAGTACATTTTAATTACAAGTATTATTTTTTAATTCATATTTGGAATTTGTATCATACATGAATTAGACTTTTTAGCATTATCCTCGCAACGCATGGAAGATTTGTCTAGCTATTTCGATAAAAACACATACACTAAATGATCGTTGCTGACTCCTCCATAAATTATAAGGAAAAATCCGCGAGGATAAAATTATAGAACATGATATAT
>Ga0325400_1007797_pt1 | contig 10246 bp, 7 predicted proteins | sample PopdelMetagenome_2_FD_205662 | JGI IMG/M metagenome (GOLD analysis project Ga0325400, IMG submission 205662) | Populus deltoides microbial communities from Bellville, Georgia, United States - Xylem-PdKOR-R1 | ecosystem: Host-associated > Plants > Phyllosphere > Stem > Wood/Secondary xylem...
CTTTCCCGACTGGTCGCCGATGCAGGTCTTCTACGACGCGACGACCGCCGGACGCAGCTGGCCCGGCCAGGTGATCGAGGCGGAGTCTCGCGCCGCGGCGGGCGTGCCGGCCTGGGTCTACCAGTGCGATTTCGCGAGCCGGGTCGACCCGCGGCGCGGCGCGTTCCACACGATCGACATCCCGCTGGTGCTCGGCACGTTGGGCGCCAAGGGATCGCAGACTGGGACCGGCCCCGACGCGCGCGCGGCGTCGAAGGCGATGCAGGACCGCTTCGTCGTCTTTGCCGCGACGGGCGTGCCCGATCCCCGTTGGCCACGCCACGACCTGAAGACCCGCGCCACGATGGTGTTCGACACCGTCAGCCGGGTCGAGAACGACCCCCGTCGCTGGCAGCGGGAGCTGTTCGCGCGCGCTCCGTACATCCAGCCGGGGACGTGAGGCCGCCGCCGGGCTGAAGGGGTGACGGCTGCGAGCGGTGCCGCGGGGCGAATGGCTGCGGTCTCTAGGCAATCGGGGGGACGATGCCCGTCGATACCGACATGCGCAGCACCCGGGTCTTCTTTCCAGTGGATCGGCATATCGGCCGACTGCGCGTGGTTGCGGCGATGGGCGCGAGGAACTGGAAACGAGCAAATACGCCCCGTGGGCGCATGCCGCCCGCCCGTCACGACCCGCGGTGCCCGTCCTCGGTCATCGCGCGCCGACCCTCAGGACGTCAGGGTGTCGGCTGGTCGGGGGTGGACGGATCGGCGGCAGGTTCGCCGTCCATGCTCTGCTCCGGCACGCCCAGCCGCAGGATCTCGGCCGTGCTGCGTTTCTCGTCGATCGCGGCCACGACCCTGGTGAACCGGTTGGCGGCGGCCGGCACGTGCGGGTTGTAGGCCAGCGGCAGCAACGTGCGGCGCGCCTCGGCCAGGCGGCCGTCGATGACGTACTGCCGCGCCGCCGCCACCCGCACGCCCGGATCCTGGCCCGACAGCTCCAGCGCACGGTACAGGGCCGCGGAAGCGTTGGCCGTCGGCTTCTGCCCCGCCGCCGCGAAGCTCTGGTAGAACAGCATCAGCGGCTCGGCCGCGTCGGGATCGGCCTTGTTCGCCTTGATGAGCCAGCTTCGCGCAGCCGACCATGTCTTCGGATCGCTGCTGCGGGCCGCACGGGCGCGACGGACGTGCACCCGCCCCTTGTACATCAGCGCTTCGATGTCGTCGGACCGCGCGGCCAGCGCCCGGTCGGCGGCGGCCTCCGCCTCGGCGTCGTTGCCCGCGTCATACTCGGCCTCCGCCAGGGCGACCTGCGTGCCGGCATCGCTCGCGAAGAGTGCGGCGCGCCGCCGGGCATCGGCAACGATCCCGGCGGCCTCCGCACGGCTGACGCCGCGATCGGACTGCATCCGGACCGGCATCATCGCCGCCTCACCCGGCGTCAGCACGCGCAGCGCGACGGCGCCCGGCGTCACCTTCTCCGGGATTACCCGCACCCCGGCCATCCGGCCGCGGACATAATTCTCCATGTTTCGCTGCAGCACGGCCAAGTCGCCGAAGGCCTCCCGCGCGGCGACGAGATTCGGCTTGCCGCTGTTGAGCCCGACCAGATACGCATTCAGCTGCCCCCGACGCGCCTTGTCGAAGGTCAGCATGTGGGTCAGCGCCCACGACCGGCCGTAGAAGATGTCCTGGCTCAGACCATCCGTGCCGGCGGATGATTCCAGCACCTGTTCGATCTTCATGCCCGCGTTCAGGATGTTGAACGCCCGGTGCTTGGCCGGCAGCCCCAAGTCGACCGAACCGTCGCGATTGACCCGGACGGTCGAGTAGAATTCGGCGAACCCCTCGTTGTACCAGCGCGGCAGCGCAACACCTTCGCCCGAGAGGAGGAAATGGTGCGCATATTCGTGGAACAACACCGTGTCCGAGGTCATGTCCCACGCATTCGAGCCGGTCGTCCGCGCCGAAAAGGCAACCGAGTGGCCGACCCGGGGCACGTAGAAGCCAGCCACCGAGCCGCAGCGACCGCACAGCTTCTGCACCGCATTCGTCCCCGATACGGCGTAGATCACGACGCGGTTCGCCTTGCTGGTCCCCGGTTGGCGGTTCGGTTGCAGCAGGTCGAGCGCCGACGCCGCACGCTCGAGCCGGTTGGCGAAGCTTGCGATCCAGCTCTCGCCCGAATCGGCGTAGATCAGGAAGTGATCGGTCGACGCCTCGCGCCACTCGGCCGCGGCAGGCCGGGCGACAATCGATGCGAAAATGGCTGCCGCGAGGGCGAGGGTGGAACGCATGGGAGGGGAGGCTAACCACCACCGGGGGATGTGGAAAGCCCCTCTGTCGTCTCCGCCCACCACCCGGCATAGGGGCTGTTCGCCACCTTGTGACGGTTGAGGTCCGGCGCGCCGTCGTCCCACCAGACCGGCCCGCGTTCGCCGAGCGCCACCTTCGCGGCGTCGACCCCGGCGCGCGCCGCCTTCAGCGCGGCCGGATCGTCCCTCGCCTGCCCGACCGCACGGCGAGCCGACATCAGCGCCTTCACCAGCGCTTCGCGTGCGTCGTCGGACAGGTCGGGGCGGGTCGCGCGCCACAGCACCCCGTCGACCACGATGTAGCGGCCGTCCGGGGTGCGTGGCGGGGTGGTCACTTCGGAGCGACCCGCCCGGCGAGCGGATAGGCGACGATCAGCGACAGCGGCCTGGATCCCCGTTGCCGAATGCCGACGTTGGCGCCGTCGAACAGATAGGCCGTCATCCCCGCGGTCAGGCGGCGACGAACGCCGTCGCTCTCGACCTCCCCCTCCCCCGACAGGACGTAGTAGACCTCGTCATGGCCGAGCACGTGGAGGCCGATGGCCGCGCCCTTGTCCAGCTCGCGGCGGCGGAACTCGAAGTTGCGTCCCGGCACCGCGTCGCTGATCCGCCACGCCGTGCTCATCCCGATCTGGCCGTGCGGCACCGGCTCGCGCTTGCGAACATCCGCCTCGTCGACGACGACCATCGCCGGCGCCGGCGTCGGCGCCGTCGCTTGAAGCAGCAGCGCAAGCGCGAGCGCGGCGCTCACTTGCGCATCGCCGCGTCGCGCGCCGACAGATGCTCCTGCGGCACGTCGCCGGTCTGGCCCGGGTAGCGGCCCGAACGCGGCTCCATCGTGTCGAGGTTCCAGTCGGCCTGAACGAAGGGTGCGCGGGTCGGCTTCTGCACCGGATAGGCGCTCACCTCCTTCTCGTCGTCGATGATGCTCCCTCGCCCTTCGGCCACGAAGTAGAAGACGCGGATGTCGTCGGCATCGCGGTCCCACGGACGGGCCCCGGCGTTGGCCAGGACGTGCGTCTCCACCTCGCGCGCTGGCAGCACGGGCAGGTCGGCGACCCACACCACGGGCTTGGCCACCTCGATCAGCTTGGCCTTGGTCTCGCCGTAGCGGCCGAACATCGGCAGCGGTTCGCCGTGCAGGTCGACCGCGATGTTGTCGCGTGCGTGATAGCGCAGGTCGCCGTCGCCGCCCAGCATCAGGAACGGCACGCGGCCGTCGGTCGACGGTCCGCCGCGATAGACGTTGCCGACCGCGCTGATCTCACCGGTGACGTAGGGGTGACCCGCCCACTCCAACGCCATCAGGTTGTAGTGGAGCGCGCGCTTTCCCGCGTCGTAGATCAGGTTGTTGACGAACACGCCCTGTGACCCGCCCTTGAACAGCGCGTTGCGCTCGACATTGTGGGCGTACAGGTTGCGCCAGATGGTGATGCCGGTCGCGTTGTCGTGGATCAGCGATCCCTTGGAGTGCTCGCCCTTGGGATGCGAGCTGTCGGCCAACCCCTCGTAAGCGGCATTGTACTGGAAGGTGATGTCGTGGCTCGTCGCCTTGCGCCAGTCGGCCAGCGTCTGCCCGGTGAAGCGCGGGCCCGAGGCGGACATGTTCTCGTCCACCGCCCAGCTGAAGGTGCAGTGATCGACGATCACGTTGTACGCGCCGATCGTCGAGAAGCTGTCCGCCTCCCACCCCGAACGCTTGGCCGCGCCATTGGCGCCGGTACGGATGCGGATGTGGCGCATGACGACATCGTGCGTCTTCACGTCGATTCCGCCTTTAATGAGCGTGATGCCCGGCGACGGTGCGGTCTGGCCCGCGATCGTGACGAAGGGTTCGGTCAGCTCCCAGCTCTTCATCCCCATGTCGATGACGCCGCCGACCTCGAACACGATGATGCGCGGGCCCTTCGCCTCCAGCGCGGCCTTGAAGCTGCCGGCGCCGTCGGTGTTGAGGTTGGTGACGCGGATGATGCGGCCGCCCCGACCGCCCGGCGTCCTAGCCGCCGGCCCGATCGCGCCGGGAAAGGCAACCTGTGCCGTGGCGGACTGGACCACGCTGCCCTGCGCCAGCGCGCCGCCACCACCCGCGACCGCCAGCACGATCGCTGCCACGCCAGCTGTGATTGCCTTGCTCATGCTACTCTCCTCTACCGCGGCCTTCGGCTTGACATACCGTTTCCGCACAGTCACATGCCCGACTGACACCGGTTTCCAAGAAACTCAAGAGCCGGCAAGCGAGGGCGCACGATAAGCGCCCGACGAGAGGATGGCAGTCGGGCATTTCGGTCGAGACTGTTTCCCTATCCGCGCTTGACGGATCGCCGCGACCGGAGAGCCGGCGCGGCCGCTTCCGCTGGTGTCGCGCTTTTGGGAGGACGTTTTCGATGACCAGCTTTACCACCGTCAGCCGGCGGATCGGCGCCGTATCGTTCGCGGCGATCGCCATCGCCATCGCGGTCCCCGCCGCCGCGCAGAGCGGCACGAACGAGGCCGCACCCGCGCAGGATCCGCAGCCGACGACCGCGGCGGGCTTCGCACAGCCGGACGCACAGGACACGACCGGCACGGAGATCGTCGTCACCGGCTACCGCGCGTCGCTGAACGCCGCGCTGGAGGAGAAGCGGCTGGCGTCGGGCGTGGTGGACGTGATCAAGGCGGAGGACATCGCCGACTTCCCCGACAACAACCTGGCCGAATCGATCCAGCGCATCCCCGGCGTCGCGATCACCCGCGACCAGGGTGAAGGCCGCAACATCACCGTGCGCGGCCTCGGGCCCCTCTACACCCGCGTCCGCATCAACGGGATCGAGGGGCTGTCGACGACCGGCGGCGCGGACTCCTCGGGCGGCGCGAACCGCGGCCGCGGTTTCGACTTCAACGTCTTCGCCTCCGAGCTGTTCAACACCATTACCGTCCGCAAGACGCCGTCCGCGGACATCGAGGAGGGCTCGCTCGGCGCGACCGTCGACCTTCAGACCGGGCGCCCGTTCGACTATCGCGAGAAGACGGTGCTGGCCGCGACCGCGCAGGTCGGCCTGAACGACCTTTCGCACTCGGTCGATCCGAAGTTCTCGGGGCTGTTCGCGACCAAGTTCCTCGACGACAAGGTCGGCATCCTGGTGTCGGCGTCGTACAGCAAGCGCGGCATCGCGGAGGAAGGCCCGAGCACCGTCCGCTGGGAGCGCGGCACCGACAACGGCGGCTTCGCCGCTGCGTCGACCCTTCCCGCGGGCGCGCAGCAGGGCTTCGGCTTCTTCGCGCCGCGCATCCCGCGCTACGACAGCTACAATTACGAGACCGAGCGGCTGGGCCTGACCGGATCGATCCAGTTCAAGCCGACCGACCGCACGCTGATCGGGTTCGATGCGCTGTACGCGAACTTCAAGTCGGACCGTACCGAACAGTATCTGGAGGCGATCAGCTTCAGCCGCTCCGGCACCGGCAAGCCGCAGACGGTGATCCTGCCGGGCGCGCAGGTCGATGCGACCAACAGCCTGGTGCGCGGCACGTTCAACAACGTCGACGTGCGCGTCGAATCCCGCTTCGACCAGCTGGAGACCAAGTTCCAGCAGTACACCGGCACGCTGCACCAGGAATTCGGCGACCGCCTGCGCTTCGACGCGCTCGGCGGCTATTCCAAGTCGGCGTTCGACAACCCGATCCAGACCACGGTCGCGCTCGACGTCAACAACGTCCAGGGCTACTCCTACGACTTCACCAACGGCCGGTCGCCGACGTTCAACTACGGCAGCCTGAACGTCGCCAACCCGAACGCCTACACGCTGGGTGAAATCCGCCTTCGCCCGCAGTACGTCGACAACGACTTCCGCGTCGGCCGCGCCCAGCTGGAATTCGACGCGACCGACAGCATCAAGCTGCGCATCGGCGGCGACTACAAGCGCTACGGCTTCGAGTCGGAGGAGTACCGCCGCACGAGCGAGACCGCGGTGCCGACGCTCGCCCCCGGGCAGCTCGCCAGCCTGACCACGCTCTACTCGTTCGATCCCGACACGAACCTGGGCGGTACGCCCGGCACGTTCGTGATCCCGGACCTCGGCCGCTTCGCCGACGCGCTCGGCATCTACTCGAACACCGGCACCTACGCGCTGACCGGCATCAACAACGCCAGCGCGCAGGGCAACTTCCGCACGGTGCGCGAGCGTGACCTGGGTGCCTACGCGCAGGCCGCGTTCAACTTTGATCTGGGCGGCATGAAGGTGCGCGGCGACGCGGGCGTCCGCTACGTCGAGACCAAGCAGCGCTCGACGGGCTACACCGGCGGCGCGACTGCGCCCCAGCAGGTGCTGGCGCGGAACAGCTACGACAATTGGCTGCCCTCGGCCAACCTGACGATCGACCTGACCCGCGACATCGTGGTGCGCGGCGCGATCGCCCGCGTGATCGCACGGCCGGACATCGGGACGCTCAGCCCGGGTGGCGCGTTCAGCATCTCGGGCGGCAACCGCACCTTCAGCCGCGGCAACCCGTTCCTCGACCCGACGAAGGCAACGACCTACGACCTGGGCGTCGAATGGTATTTCGCGCCCGAATCGGCGATCACCGTCGGCGGCTTCATCAAGGATATCTCGACCTTCGTCGCATCGACCGCGCAGCAGGTTCCGTTCAACGAACTGGGCCTACCCGCCGAACTGCTGGCGGGCACCACCGTGGTTCCGACCGACCTGTTCGTCGTCACGCAGCCGGTCAACAGCAGCGGCGGCAAGCTGAAGGGCTTCGAGGTCGGGCTGCAGCTGCCGTTCCGCTTCCTGCCCGGACCGCTCAGCAACCTGGGTCTGCAGGCGAACTACACCTACGTCGACAGCGACATCGTGTACCCGCTGAGCACCGCTGCAAACTCGGCGACGGTCACCCAGCCGCTGGTCAATCTGTCCAAGCACGGCGCCAACGGCACGCTGTACTACGAGGACAAGATCTTCAGCCTGCGCGGCTCGGTCGCGTATCGCAGCGGGTATCTGACCAACGTCCCGGGTCGCAACGGCCTGAACGCCACCGCGCCGAACGCGGCGACCCCGACGTTCAACGACGTCGAGGGAGTGCGATCGACCATCAACGTCGACATGTCATCCTCGCTCAAGGTGACCGAGAACGTGTCGCTCACGTTCGAGGCGATCAACCTGACCGACCAGTATGTCGACCAGTATATCGACAGCGCAGCGGACCGGCTGAGCGTGTACCACCATACCGGTCGCCAGTATTATTTCGGCGCCCGCTTCAAGTTCTGATCGAATCCCTCGTGTGCCTCAGGGGCGCGGCGTCCGGGTGGATGCCGCGCCCTTTCTTTTTCCGGAGGTTCCCGGCTAGGGACGGGCGAGTTTAGAAGAAGGTTGGACGACTTGCGCATCACGATGATCGGTACGGGCTATGTCGGGCTGGTGTCCGGGGCGTGCTTCTCGGATTTCGGGCACGAGGTGGTCTGCGTCGACAAGGACGCGGCGAAGATCGATGCCCTGCACGGCAACATCATGCCGATCTACGAGCCCGGGCTGGCCGAACTGGTCGCCACCAACGTCGAGGCTGGGCGGCTGTCCTTCACCACCGACCTGGCCGAGGGCGTGGCCAACGCCGATGCGGTGTTCATCGCCGTCGGCACCCCCTCGCGCCGCGGGGATGGTCATGCGGACCTGTCCTACGTCTTCGCTGCCGTCCGCGAGGTCGCCGGCGCCCTGACCAAGCCTGCCGTCATCGTGACGAAGTCCACGGTTCCCGTCGGCACCGGCGACGAGGTCGAGCGCATCATCGCCGAGGTTGCGCCGGACACCGGCATCACGGTGGCGAGCAATCCCGAGTTCCTGCGCGAGGGCGCGGCGATCAGCGACTTCAAGCGCCCCGACCGCGTCGTCGTGGGCGCCGAGGACAACCGCAGCCGCGAGGTTCTGCGCGACATCTACCGGCCGCTGTCGCTCAACCAGTCGGCACCCGTACTCTACACCGGGCGTCGCACCGCCGAGCTCATCAAGTACGCCGCCAATGCGTTCCTGGCGGTCAAGATCACCTACATCAACGAAATCGCCGATCTGTGCGAATGCGTCGGCGCCGACGTGCAGGAGGTTGCGCGCGGCATCGGGCTCGACAATCGTATAGGACGCAAGTTCCTGAACGCAGGCCCGGGCTACGGCGGGTCATGCTTCCCCAAGGACACGCTGGCGCTGCTCCAGACCGCCCACGACAACGAGGTCCCCTTACGCATCGTCGAGGCGACGGTGCAGGTGAACGAGGGGCGCAAGCGCGCGATGGGGCGCAAGGTCATCAAGGCGATGGGCGGCGAGGCACGGGGCAAGCGCGTCGGCGTCCTAGGCCTCACCTTCAAGCCGGACACCGACGACATGCGCGACGCGCCCAGCCTGTCGCTGATCCAGGCGCTCCAGGATGCCGGCGCGGTGGTCACCGCCTACGATCCCGAAGGCGTCGAACACGCGCGGGGAATGCTGTCCGACGTCACCTTCGCCGACTCCGCCTATGCCGCGGCCGAGGGGGCCGACGCCCTGGTGATCGTCACCGAATGGGACGCCTTCCGCGCGCTCGACCTGCCGCGCATCGCCGAGTCGATGAACGATCCGGTGCTGGTCGACCTGCGCAACATCTACCCGCCGGAGGAAGCGGCCCGGGCAGGACTGAAGCTGACCGGCATCGGCAAGGGGTGATTGTCTGACTGGCGCGGGACGTCAGCCGCGGCCCGCGCGCCTCACAGCGCGCGCTTGAACAGGGCCAGCTGCCGCCCCCACGCCTTCTCGGCTTGCGCGGCGTTGTAGACGCGGCTGTCGGGCGGGCACCAGCCGTGCATGGTGCCGGCATAGACCTCGATCTCCGCCGGCAGGCCGGCGGCGGCGAAGGCGGTGCGCAGCAGTTCCTTCTCCTGTGGATTCTTCGCATCGTCGTTCTCGGCGACCGCGATCAGGAAGCTCGCCTTCATCTGCGGCGCGCGCAGATGCGGGCTGTCGGGCTTGTCGGTCGCCATGCCGCCGCCGTGGAAGGTCGCGCCGGCGCGGACGCGGTCCGGGCGCTCGGCCGCGGTCAGCAGAACCATCGGCCCGCCCATGCAATAGCCGGTGGTCGCCAGGCCCTTGCGCGTGTCCGTCTGCGCCTGTCCGTCGATCCAGGCGACGAAAGCGCGCGCGTCGCTGATCGTCGCGGCCTGGGTCAGCAGCGCGCGCCACGGCGTGATGCGGGCGCGCACCGGCGGCTGGTCGAAGCTCTCGCCCGGCTGGAGGAACGGGGCCTTCGTCGATCGATAGAACTGGTTGACCACCAGCACCGCGTACCCCGATGCCGCCAGACGGTCGGCCATCTGGCGGAACGCCGGCCGCAGCCCCATGATGTCGGGCCAGACGAGCACCGCCGGGTGCCGGCCCTTGCGCGGTGCCACCCAATAGGCGTCGCAGCTGCCGTCGGGGGTGGTGATGGTGACGTCCTTGCCCGCGACCGCCTGCGCATCGGCGGGCTGCGGCAGCATCGCCACCACGCCGGCCGCGCCGGCAATCGCGCCGAAGCGGCGGCGGGTGACCGCGGCGTCGGTCAGATAGGCTTCGTTGTCGAGGGCGGTGTGTTCGTCGCACATGGCGCTGGGCTCCCGTGTCGCCCCGAGTCGAGGGCTAGTCCCGGGCGACGGTAAAGCTGATGGCCGCCGAAGCAAGACGTTCGGAACACGCCGCGCCGACATGCCGACCGTGCGAAGCGGGACCGCGTTCGAACGATCGGTTCAACCCGGCCTCGCAGGGTCTATGTCGCGGATGAGGCGCACCGTGGAGCGGGGGCCGGTGATGTTGTCGCCACGTCAGCGCACCGGACAACGACGGGTCGCGGATGTGCCTACGCGAGAATGCCGGCTACGCCGTACCGCTGCTCAGGGTAACGAGTCCGACGATCTGCTTTCGCCGATCGCCGGCCGCCCGCCATCAGCTCTTGAACAGCGTCTCCGCGGTGTGCTCGAC
>Ga0325400_1007798_pt1 | contig 10246 bp, 9 predicted proteins | sample PopdelMetagenome_2_FD_205662 | JGI IMG/M metagenome (GOLD analysis project Ga0325400, IMG submission 205662) | Populus deltoides microbial communities from Bellville, Georgia, United States - Xylem-PdKOR-R1 | ecosystem: Host-associated > Plants > Phyllosphere > Stem > Wood/Secondary xylem...
CTGCGTTGTAGTTTTAGCTAATCTCGGTTTACCTTTCAAAAGTTTTTTAGCTAATGTTTACTACTGGGTGGTAAGCGATGTATTAACAGTGCATAATTCAAGCGTATTGTAAGTAAAAGTGTGAATAAAGCCGCTTACAAAGCAGGGATGTAGTTTGATGGTTTGGAAGAAGACAATACGCCTTGCTTGTTTTGGAGTGGAAAAACAATCAAACAGCATTCAACGGTTCATTTTTTTACAGGCTGCATATCACAAAATAGTTTAATACGGCTAATAATCTTCTTGCACAGGTTTAGTTCGAATTATATATTTGTACTCCTGTGTAGGAATTTGTGTACTACTAAGAAGAATAACTGAAAATAGTTAACTGAAACAATCATTAGCAAAGTTGATTTGGTGTTAACTTACACATCGTGACAAACAAATATTCTGTTTCGGGATGTAGCGTAGCCCGGTATCGCGCCAGCATGGGGTGCTGGAGGTCGTAGGTTCAAATCCTGCCATCCCGACATTTAAAGAGCATATACAAAAGGTTTAGAGCCAATTGTGTATGCTCTTTTTGTATTTGTTTACGGTAAGCCTACTCCAGTAAATACCATTATTGCAACTATCATAACACAACAGTTATGGCCAAAACAGCAATGTTCTAAATATCAATACAAATTAGCAAAAAAGTAAGTAGGGCTACTTAATCATATTAAAATCATAATAAGTCGATTTCGGCTTTTTCAAATCCGCACGCTGTTCGCTGCATACAAATCAGTTTATTTTTGTTATATTCAGCACTTGCAAAACATACATGACCGCACAAGAATACTTTGTAAACTGGACTCAACCGGGAGAAGAAGTTTCACCTATATCACTCTACAAGCTTCAAAATCTACATCTTCAACCTTCTACAATCTCCTATCTAAAAGCTGGATTGCCTAAGGATGCAGCTCCTTACATTTCTTTTGTTAAAGATAGTGACGACTTGTATGAAAGAATTGCTAAGTTAGAAGATCAATACGACATTGATTTGGAACTTAATAAATATGTTGTCATAGGTTCAGATGGCAACGGCAGTCCGATTGCTGTCAATGTGCAAAGTAATGACACCATAGAATGGTTGAATCACGAAGCTTACTTTGCACCAAGCTATTGTAACAAGTCTTTGGAATGCTTACTCGCCTTCCTTATAATTTACCGGGACTTTGTTAATGATGCCATTAATAATAAGGGTGAGAATGCTCTGTTTGATGCAAACTTTACAGATGAACAATATAATTTTATGAAGCAGCGTATGCTGACGGTTGACAACGTTGCAGTTAATGAACAAGGCTTTTGGAAGGAAGAGTTAGATAGATTAATGATAGAGCTTACTATAGTGCAAACTCCTAACACAGATCGTGCTATCTCTATAAGGATCTTCTCCTCAATTTACAAAACCGTTCAGGAAATTATTTTAATAACAACTATTTTAGCACATGGCCTTGCTTGACAAATTTAGTTGCACTTATTATTTAAGGTTAGGTAGGACCGGATGCGGCTGGCAGTGCCGGCGCTATTATTGAATTTGCCAATCCAAGGGTTATAGCCTCAAGCTCATCAACATTAACCGTTCCTAATGCACGTTATGAATTTTTATCGTTAAAAACAGGTGATAAGGTGCATGTTGATGTGAACTATGCGGGCACGGCCGGTACTGCACCAGGCAACGTTACTGTTGGTTTAACAACTGACGAACCTGCACTTACAGCACATTTATCGCCAACTCAGGCTAACCGCCCGTATGTTTCTTTACCGGCTAACTTGTACACGTTGCCTGCATCATTAACCATACCGGCAGGGCAAAAACTGGCTGGTTTTGATTTTACCATTACCGACCAATATGTAGCAAATACTACTTATGCCGTTGCGCTTAAAATAGCGTCGACAAGTAGTGGTACAATAAGCGGTAATTTCGGAACCATCATTGTTGCCCTTCGCCGTATACCTTAATTTATGAAGCAAATCTATCCGGCACCTATAGCTAATATGGCGATAAGGCTACCGAAAGCATAAGCTCAACAAATTATGGTTTATAAAAAGCCGTTATGTTAACTTCAACATAACGGCTTTTTTTAGTTGGATACTATCCCCCCTGAAACCAGTTAACTCGGCGGGTTGCCTTATGCAATAGAAACGAAGTAACCAAGGCACAGGCATAGCCAGCGCAATTAAAGCCTTGCCTCTAAGCCGCAGATTGCTTAACGCGTAAAAATGCAAGCACATCTGCTGTAAGAATCAAATAAAATTTACTTAAACACCATACATCAAACAACTTTCTGCTCTTTATAACGGCTTATTTAAAACGGGTAGGATTAATAATATACATTGATTTATCTTAGTTTAAGCAATCCTTTAATACGTATGCGGAAATGGGTTATTTTAATGGTAATTGCGGCAGTAATTATTAGCTATGCAGCCATTTACAGGATAGAAAAAAGTAATTTTTCGGGTGTTGCTTTGCTTCTTGATTACAAATTCAATTTTTCCATACCGTTTAAAGAGTTGCAGCTGCCGTTTGAGGGAAGCAGCATCAGCTTGGTTCAGTTCGAGGCAAAACACCCTAAGGGCATAATTTATTTCCTCCATGGCGGCGGCGGAAACCTGGCCACATCCGACCGTGTGGCCAAATTATTTGTAAAGGCGGGTTATACCGTAGTTGCTGTAGATTACCCGGGCTACGGAAAAACAACGGTTGAACCAAATCAAAAATCATGGTTTTCGGTAGTACAGGCGGGCTACAACTATGTGAAAAAAAACTATCCTGAAACCCGTATTATTATCTATGGCCGGTCGTTAGGTTGTGCCATGGCAACACAATTAGCCAGCCAGAACAGGTCGGACCGGCTGATTCTTGGGTCGCCTGTATACGAGCGGGGCGGCTTAGCTACCCAACTGCCACCGGCGCTGGCCTGGCTGTTTCGAGCTATATATCCAACGTCGATACAACATGAATTCAGCACCCGGCGGTATATCGCTAAGGTGCGGTGTCGGGTAGTTATTTTCTGCGGCTCACAGGATGGTGATTGTACCGACAGCAACAAACTATTGCAAACAACTAATCCGAATAAAGTTAGTATCACTGTCATTCCGAATACCAACCATGCAAGTATTGTTGAAAACACTGTTTATCAGGATAAACTTGTAAACAGTGTGAGCCGGTAATTACCGGCCTGCATGAATATGGTAAATACCTGCGCAAACCGGCTTTTTAATGCAAGCTAAACCGCGGCTTACTTGCGCAGTATTTTGTCCATCGCCTTTCCTTTGGCCAGTTCATCTATCAGCTTATCTAAATAACGGATTTGCTGCATCAGTTTATCTTCGATCTCTTCAACCCGGTGGCCGCAAATCAGACCGGTAATTTTTGTAACAGCAGGATTTATTTGCGGTGCCTGCGCAAAAAATTCTTCCAAATTGCATTTACTATCAATCTGCTGCTGCAGTGCCGGCCCGTCGTACCCGGTTAACCAGTGGATGATGGTGTCTACCTCTTTTTTTGCACGACCCTTCTTGGCTGCTTTTTGAATGTAAAGCGGATAAACACCCGCAAAGGTCATCTTGAATATTCTTGACGTATTCATAAAATGGGATTTCAGGCTTTTAATTAGCTGTTTTGATGTACGCAAAACATCCATACAATATACTCAGGATTTAGTATCGCTTGTAGTTTTTCACCCTATGTGAACGGTATTTAACGGCAGGGATATGGTTAAGCCCGCCGGTTAAACAGCAAACCGGTGCTTAAGCCTCAAAAATATCTGCTCAAAATATTCGAAAGACAGGTAACTGATTAAAACAGTTATGATCAAGCTAACAATACCCCGGCTTATGGTATAGCTTAAATTAGCATGCAGATGGCTGATAGGAAGATTAAACACTTTACTTGATATCATTCCGCTAAATCTTAAAGCCATCATGTGTATAAGGTACATCCCGAATGTATACTTGCCCAAAGAAGAGATGATTTTATAGTTGGAAAACTTATAAAAGGAATGCACACTAAAGCACTGTTCCAAAATAATAAAGAGGAAAAACAAGGTATCTATAAACCTGCCAAAAGCATCAAACATAGTGGTGGGAGGTATACTGCTCCCAAAAATAATCCATAAGAAAGCCATAGCATAAACCAGCAGAATATAGCTTCTTTTTAAATGGATAAAAAAGTGTTTAAAGCCCTGCGAGTACCGTGCGTAATAAGCGCCCAAACCGCCCAAAGCCAGATCGGATACCACACTGAAGGTGTGAAAATAAAGCACCAGGTCATCAGTTCTGTTCAAAAACCGGAACACCTGGCAGCCTATAATAACAGAGATAAATACCCACTTGATATAAGGCTTTTTTACCAGCGAAAAAAGCAGCGGCCATATCAAATAAAACTGTTCTTCGATAGCTACCGACCAGGTAACAGCCATTTGCGGATCGCTTTTCAGCATTCGATCTTTAGCTATTAAATCGAAGTTTGATAAGAAAGATATGTAATAGGCTACATTACTACCTGCAGAGGCAGGCATATGCATGATTTGTTTAATGTAAGGATATATAACAAAGCCATAAATAAGTACGGCATAATACAATGGCCAGATGCGTAAAAGCCTGCGCATGTAAAAGTACCCAACATTTATTTTTTCGCTGTTCTCTATTTCCTGAAACAAGAGGTAGGTAATTAAAAATCCGCTTAATACAAAAAACGCCGATACGCCGAGTCCGCCTGATTGAAAGATTAACTTCAAAAACTTGCCATACAAACCGGAGCCTGCGTCAAATTCAGCCATCCATTCAAAAAAAGCGTGCTGTAAAAAAACCATCAAAAAAGCAATGGTTCGCAACCCGTTCAGATTATTGAAGTAAACAGACGGACTGCGTTTTGTAGTTTGCTCGACGGACATTAATTACCAATTGATAAAGGCCGGCAAGGTACCTTAATAAACCCAGCATTATAGATAATAATTAAGCTTATAATCAGTACGTTGTAATTACAGAGACCTTTGCATGGTAAACGCCGTACCGAAAAACGAAAATTCAGAAGGGATATTAAAAACGCAGGGCCCTTTACCGGGGGCCCTGCAGAAACAAAGAAAATTGTTCAATAATACTGTTTACTTATCATTCAGCTGGGCTAAGTACACGTAATTGGTTATTGTACCCTGGCCAGATGCGTAATAACCCAGCATATTAATATGACTGCTGTTGTCGGTAGTTAAAAAATACGAACTTCCCTGGTCGGTAGCTGTTTTGCCGGTGATATTTTGGGCAGATACATAACTGCCATCGGCACGAAACTTAGCGATGTAAATGTTATTCTGGGCAGTTCCGGTAAGTGGTGTTGCACCGCCTGTGTTAACCTCCGTATTGTAAGTGCCCGATAAAATTACGTCGCCACCGGCATTTAAAGCCAAACCACTGCGGCCGGTTACCGTTTGTGCCGTAATTGCTTTTTGCCATACCACATCGCCATTTGATGCACTAAATTTATAAAGCATATGCTGGGTGGTCATATTTACCGCGCCGCTGCCAGCCGCATCTTTATCGCGGTACCCCGAGAGGTATATACTGCCATCGGCACCGGTGATTAGATGATGAACGATATTGACATGAGCACCGGATGAATAGTTAACCGTTTTAACCCAGGTATATTTCCCGGATTCCGGATGAATTTTACCAACGAAAATACCACCAAAACTGGTAGGGATGGCAATATCCGTTAACAAAAGCGGATTAGGCGGATAATGAAACGGATACCGTGCGTATCCGGAAAGATAACCGCTGGCAATCACAAAATTATCTTTATCCAAAGTAATGCTGTTTACATCTGTGCGGAAGGTTCCGTTTCCGTCACCGTTGTTAAAGCTGTAATCCCACAGCGGTGTGCCGCTGCCGGTGGTTTTGGCTACATGGTGATGGTTTATTGCAAAAACAGCACCCGAGTTATCGGGCGGATTGATATAGCCGATGTAGATATTACCACCGGCATCGGCAGCTATATCGTGCAAAACAGCGTTGCCACCGGCATTTGAAGCAGTAGACGACGGCACAGCATCGTTATTAGGGTAACGCACAGCTGCTATATAATTACCGCTGCTGCTGTATTTAGCGACCAGCGCAATAGTGGCCGGGTACAAGGTACCGGTTGATTTGTAGCTGCCGGCGTTTAAGGTAACTTCGGGTGTTAACTGAACGCTGCCTGTTAACGAACTGCCTACATACACATTGCCGGCAGGATCCAACGTTAACGATGGGGTATTATCTTTCACATCCACAGGGATAGCTTTGGCCCATATGTACTGCCCGGTGTTGCTGTATTTGGCTAAAAGCAATGAGGAGCTTCCGGTTGCTGTCAGGTTTGCCGTGCCGGTACCCGGGTCGGCATCTACCGTTCCGGTAAAGGTGGCCAGTACATAAATGTTGCCCTGTGCGTCGGCCACCATATTTTTACCTGTTTTTTGATTCAGCGTTATTTTGCCCGGAGCAAAGCCATCTACCCATACCGCATCGGCGTTAAAAGCGGGCTTCACACCATCGGTAGCTGGGTTTGTTGGCTCAGGGTTATCGCCGGCACCATTTTTACAGGCATTCAGTCCCAGTAATGCCACTGTAGTTACGGATAAAAGGAAATTTTTAAGCATATTTTTAATTTAAAAGCACCATATAATACAACTTGCAGATGCCTTTGTTTTACGTACACAATGGCAAAAACAGCTGAATAACAATATGTTCCGTATCAAAAGGCACTGCTAATTTATGTAGTGACTACTTAATTTTAGAATTAATCATGATTTTGTTACACGCGTTAACAGGATAGCAAGTCAGTTCGTAATTAAAATAACAAGCCCTATCAGTTAATCCTAATTTTAAACAAACAAAAATTATTGTGCGACAACTCAACTCCTGCCAAAAAGCATAATCAGTATTTGTTTTATTCCAACAAATGCCTGCAATACAACTACTGTAACAAACACGTAGCTTCATTTTTACAGCATACTATGCATATTTAATTTATTTTAGGCCAAAATATGCTACTCATGGAAAAAAGGCTATCCGTTTTGACTTTTTTAGTCATGCTTTCTGTTGCAGCCCTTGCACAGAGCGTACCAACCCCTGCTACTACAGAAGGAAAGACACCTCAACGCAGGCGTAACGCACCCCGCCCCTATACCATAACCATTAAAAATAATACAAAGGTTAAATTAGATACGGCATCCATAAATGCGGCCTTCCAAACTACTTACCCGGCTTTTGCCGCGGCAGATGGTTACCGCACGAAAAGGGAAGTAAACATGCGGGTTATTGATACTGCAAAAAAGTTTACCATAAGCGCCAAACCCGGAGAAATTGTAGTTAACAGCCAATGGATTAAAAAGAAAGACAATGCCGGACAGTTCCAGGCTAAGCTACAGGAAGCCCTTCATAAAAACTGGACCTCAGTTGATACGGTTAATAACGGCGGTTATCAACTGGTTTTTATCAATAAGAATTCGGCATTCAATCCTGTAATCCAAAAAGAGTTGACAGAAACCTATTTTAAGGTTTTCCCGGTACTTGTGAGCACGTTTAATGATAAAACAACCCATGAGGTAATATTTGTGACCGATACTGCTTATAAAGGCGTTGCCGAAGCCAGCGGCAACCGTATTTTATTTAGCACTACCTACATGAATGCTCATCCAACTGATATTGATATTGTAACACATGAAGGGATGCACCTGGTACAGGGTTACGGCTACGGATCGGGACCTGTTTGGTTAACTGAGGGAATTGCTGACTTTATCCGTTATAAATATGGGGTTGATAATATTGGTTCGAAATGGTATTTACCGCAATTTACCGCCAAGCATAACGAGAAAAAATATGAGAACAGCTACCGCATAACCGCTCGTTTTTTTGAATGGATAGACCAAAAGGTTAAACCGGGTATGATTGTGCAAATGGATAAAGAATTAAGGAACCACACCTATAACCAGGAAACTTGGGTTAAGTTATCGGGCAAAACAATTGATGAACTTTGGGATGCTTATGCAAAAAACCCGGAGTTAACGCTCAAGTACAGCGGAAAAGAAAGAATGTAATAGGGGAAGCAAGCTGCCGAGGCGTGTCACGTAATTATAAACATCACAAGCCGGCATTTGTAAAAAAAGCCTGTGAACCGTGCAGCACATCTACTATATTCACTTTAACTATTATAAAGGCAGCAAGGTTTACCTGTTGCCAGATGCTATAAAATTTGCATTTCTTTAAGCTGTCTGGAAAATGATAAAATTTGATTTCAAGGCAATGATCAGATAAATACAAAAAAAACCGTCATGCTGAGCCTGTCGAAGCATTCGCCACCTGGTGAAGTATTCGGCAGGCTCATACTGACGGGTTTAATATAAATTCAGACCGCTTATTAGCAATTTCTCTTTATTTTTTACTTAACAGGTTATTAACTACCGAAGTGACTTTCTCTTCAAAATCGTCGTTGTAACCTACAAACACCTCTCCTATTTTCCCGTCCCGGTCAATAAAATAAAAAGTTGGAAAGGCGGTTACCTGGTATGATTTCACCACATCGGCGGCGTTAATATAACCTGTGTATTTAATTTGGTAACGCTGCTCGAAATTGAGTACTGCCTTTTTACTATCTCTTGCAGTAAGACTCGCGATAACTAAATCCTTGTTTTTAAACTTTTCATAAATGGCATTCAGCGGTTTTAGCGAAGCCATACAGCCCGAACACCCAATAAAGTAAAAATCTAACATAACTACTTTGCCTTTTAGCTGACTTAAGGAAAGCTTATGCCCGTTTGCATCATACAAAGTCCAGTCGGGCGCGGTTGTACCTGCAGCTAACAGGGCAGGTGCGGTCTGATATACACGGGGCTTATAAGTTGTGGGTATAGCAAAGTTTGCAGCACTAATACCAGGCTGATCTATCTTATAATTGAAATATTTAGTTTCATTGTAATAGTCGTTCACTAATCCGTTATATTGATACCGCCCTGTAATAGTTACCATACTGGGCAAGCCGGTTTGTTTATTAATGTAATATGCCCTGTTCGAATACAGATGCTCTTTACGGTCGAGCGTATCGTATACGTGTGCCACCCAATGCAAATTAGCTGTACCATCGATAATGGTATCGGCAAGGGTAGTTATTTTATAGGGTTTTTTGTTATAACGATCTTCCAGAAATTTCAGGCCACCTATAATTGAGCGGCTATATTCGGCAGAAGATCCATCTCCTGGAAAAAAGGCACTGTCGGCAACTGATAGAATAGTAAAACCTTCTCTATTATATAGATCAATCTTATGAAATGCTTCTGTTTTATAGTCAGTTTCTATACTATACAGGTATCCGTAAAGCTTGTCATCAGTCGCTTTTAAAAATAACTCCTTGTTGTGGGCAACTACGGTGTCAGCGCTCCCATCCCTTCGTTTAGTTATAGATTGATAGCTAAGGTTATGATAGCTTTCCGCCTTATCCATTAGCTTTTGAAGCGAAGGAACTTGTGCTATAACGGTGCTGCCATACAAAAGTATGATAAGGCAAAGAGTAGGTTTAATAAGTTTTTTGAATGGAATAAACATAGCTGTTGATTAAAGGGCAGGACTACGGATATTGCCCAATAAATTATAATTAAATTTAATAAATTTCCTCTCCATTTTGCCAAGTGGATTGACGAATTAAACTTTCACCTTCATCCCAATATTTAAATACACATTAAATCCATTTATCTTTCATAAAATATTCAATTTCAATATTTACGCTTGGGTAATAATAATCCCTTTGAACCCCTTCCTTAGAACCATCTATGAACTCCTCTTCACTAACTAATACATTATTAGTTACAGTTTCAAGGATTCCTGTAAATAACTTACCCTGATATTTTAATATTTCACCACCCCCGGCGTCAAAACCAACAAGCTCTAATTCCTCGTATCTAACCCGTAAACTCATATCGTTTCATTCATTAAAATTACAAATTCTATTAAGTAAGGCGTTTTTAACACGTTAGTTGAATGCGTGATTAAATAGTATTATTAAACTTCAGTTACGCCATCTGGATTATTAAAACCGATGTAATAAACAGAGATTAAGTTTTGTTGCAATAAACCATTAATCAATTGCTGCATAATATTTAAGGTAGCGACAAGGCTTTGAGTTTTGATTGGAATACTCCAATTGTTTCTGGAATCAATATGAGTTTTGTTATTTTCAAATTGATTTAAAGCATCAAGA
>Ga0325400_1007799_pt1 | contig 10245 bp, 3 predicted proteins | sample PopdelMetagenome_2_FD_205662 | JGI IMG/M metagenome (GOLD analysis project Ga0325400, IMG submission 205662) | Populus deltoides microbial communities from Bellville, Georgia, United States - Xylem-PdKOR-R1 | ecosystem: Host-associated > Plants > Phyllosphere > Stem > Wood/Secondary xylem...
GTGTTTTTGGATGACACAGGTCATAATTTTGAAAGGTTAACGCGGGTTCATATATTTTTTTTACTCATTTTTTTTCTTCTAAATTCATTATTTGAAATTAGTTTTTTTTTCCTTCTTTAATTTTTCTTTTTTTATCTTTATTTTTTATTGCTATTTGTTTTTTTTTTTTATCTTTTGATTTATTTTTTTCTTCAATTTTACCTCTTATCATTTGGTTTAATTTAATTTTTATATCAAATTTAGTATTCATTCTTTTGATTTTTTTTATCCTTTTTCTAATTAATTTTTTTTCAATTTCATCCTCAATATTTAATTTTAATTTATTTTTATGTCGAATTTGACTTCCATTCTTTTTATAGATGTTTATTTGTTTAGGGTATTTTTTTATTGTATTTTTTTTCAATTTCATTCTTTAATATTTTTTATAAAAGATTTTGCTTTTTTTTCTCATTTTTTATAGAGTTAGTCTCAATCTTATGACTAAGATCATAGGTTTTAAAAGTTAACAAGGGTTGATTTTGATTTTTTTTTTCAAATCCTTATATAAAATTGATTTTCTTTTTAATTTTATTATTCAACATTTAATTTTTTTAAAATTAGTTTTTATATATTTTTTATTTTTCTTTATATTAGGTTATTGTAATTATTTACCCATGATTATATTATAGGGTTAATGAGTTAATTTATATCTAATAAAAAAAAAATTTCTTTCATGGGTACATAATTCAAAGTTACAGAATTTTTTAGATTTTTTTTTTAATGCAGTACGATTCCAGTTCCACCTGTGTTCTGTTAATAGGCCCTGGTCTTCTAGTGTCTTGTTTGTAGGGTTTTAGCACCGAATTTGTTTAGGTACTTCTTACCATGTATTTTTTTAATTTTTCCTTCAATATTGCTTTTAAAAAAAAACTAATCGGTACCAGTTTCCAACTTGATCACTTTAATAGTCTCTGTTCACATCCAGTTTCAGGTCCAAATATTACAGGCAAAAGCCAAGACAGGTGACGAGGGAACCGGAACCCCACGCCTGAAAATCAAGGGCAGAGTGTCTAACCAACAGAGAACCTAACACTGAATAAGCCATTTTTTCCGTTGTCAGTATTTAATCCATTAAAAGACATTGCCAATGTGTAACCTAGCTACTACGACCCAAGGATGCTCTTGTCAATGCTTGACATTTTAAAACTCCAAGCAATGGACATGGGAGTCGGTGTTGTGTAGCATCTCACTCTCTCATTCGTCGCGAAATACAGTTAAAAAATGGCCACCGTTCACAAATTCATAATCTGTGATTCTACGAGCCTTAAGCATTCACAAATTCATAATCTGTGATTCTGCGAGCCTTAAGCCTAAACCGCAGCACAAAGAGAATCACCATATGCATGATATGATTAAGACAACAGAAACCATTAACAGCGCGATGTAAAGGGCATTATGGCATTGAGAACAGATTATGATTGATAATAATGAAGAAACATATAATTATCCACCTAGTAACTTGTAAGAATTGCAAGATATATCGGTGAATAATTTGACATAATAACAAGTATTATGGAACGGAACTATCCATTATGCTAGCAAACTAAAATCAGAAAATAAGATATTGGTGAAATGGTTACAGAATGATTAAAAATGTGCTGATAAAGCACAGCTTCAATGATCTACCTGCTAGGTAACAAAAGCCAAGTTTGCTCCTAGTATATTACTAAAACACATTGTTCCTTTTCCTTTACACACGTTGACATTTAGAGGAGTTTTCAGAATGCTTCTCCCCAAGTTTTCATTTTCTTTGGAAAAAGGAGGCCAATCTACCATAATTATTTGGCCTGAGAAGCATGTAAATGCTTCAATTGTTACACTTTATCATCGTGGAACCACCACCTCGTCTCCTTTGGAGATCTTCCATTTCTACAGTTCTTAACATATCGGTCATTGTCCTCAGGACGTTGCTGCAAGCAAGGTCAACCCCATTAATCCAACTGTCTTAATATATGATTTAAACAAGGTGAAGAAACAAAACCTCCTGATGCCCTTCTCAACTAACTGTCTAATGAATCATAAGATCATTAAAAGGCATGCTTACTGTTCATCAAGGGTGCTGGCAAGTATACCCTTGCTGACCAGCAGCCAATAGTTGCACAATGAAAACAAAATCCATATTGATTAAAAAGGGAAGGTAAAGCAGGCACATAAAAAATTGACCATAAAATCAAACCTTTGCAGGGGAGCTTGAAAGCATCGAGAGAATACTGATACAGACGGAACTAACAGTCATGGCAGGTGACCAGGAATCATATAGTATATCTGCAAACGGTAATAATCAAATGCCAGTCATGCTGCAAGTATTATTTAACTGCAGGTTTAGATTGAAAGAATTGCGAGAGGTGAGATACAAAATATATTAAAACACTCATCCCATTAAAGTGTTCATCATTCCCTTTTGAGGTGTCCCATTATGTAAAAATTAATTAATTCTCACATTTATGGAGCTACATAACAACCTTCAATTAGAAATGTAACCACTTTCAACAAGACAAATTAAAAACAAATTCCACAGACAGTAATTAATGATCACTCTTTAAATAGTTGGAAAACCAAAGTTGTGCGGTAAATATGAGATAGAAAGAGCATAACTGAGATAAGAACCATATACAAAGTTACTTAGCTTGAATCATAACAAATGGCTTATACCCTGCTCATCCAGAATAGGATTAACATAGCACGAGCATCAGTACATGCACGAGTCCAAGTTGTATCACAAATGAACCGAAGAGCAGAGAAACTGAAAGTAATTTCTTATCTAGTGACAGCATTAAGGGTCAAAACTTCTAAACAAATGGATTGCATGATGGACATAACTTATACAGCAATAATTAGTTACCAGTCAGTTGGTGGTCACTATATTGCATGCCCAAGGCTTTCACTGTCCATCATGATATCTATGCCCATTACAGTGAACTATACCTGAATTTGGCTTTTGCAGGTCTCACTGAAATTTAATGTTCCGAGATTTATCATACCATTTTTTGTAGCAATAATCAAGGTTTTGCCCTCTACTCAATGGAAATTGCAAGAAACTGGAAAACTAAGAGATTAATATGCATGCAATACGGGCCATGTATTGAATAGAAATCTTGTAAGAGGAGAATGAAAATATCTAAACCAACAACCAAAAAGGGCCAGCAATTACGTGCAAGACCATCACTTTCAAAAAATAAGTGAATGCTGTGAAATAAAAAGCAGAAAAATAAATAAGTTCATGATGTAGCAAAAGGAAAACATCCAACTAAGTGGGCCAAGATAAATTCAACTCGGGACAGAATACAATAAGACAAATTATCCAACCGATCCAAAATTGTAATTCCACGGTTAACTTAAAGCCAATATAGAACATACATATGATTACCTAAACAAATATGGCCATTGCTATAAATATGCGGATGCAGCGGAGCCGGGTGAAGAAAGATAACCTGTTAGAACCACAAACACCACAATCAAGACTCTTTCACATGGAAAAAACCCATTTAAAATCAACACAGTTAAAAATATGCTGTTGCAATTCCAAACCTGAGGGGCTTCCATAGGGTAATGCTCAGGGAAATCGACTTGAAGCTGATAGGTCTCATTAGCGTAAAGGGTCCCCGGAGCTCCAATTACTTCAATAACCCACCTTCAATTCAAAAATCCCAATAACCCCACATAAAAAAAGAGAGACAAACTAATCAACCATAAAAACTAATTAAGAAAAATCATATCCTTAAATTTCATTTTACAAACATTTCCAAAAAAAGATCCAAATTTAGTTTGATTTCTTATTTTCCAAAAACTTCCTTTGATTTTCTCGGCAAGAAAACACTATTTAACATAAAACAAAACAACCCATAACAGTAATCAAACAGAAAAGACCAAACCTTTGGAGATTATCAGTGACTTTATGTTTGAAACCAGTTGGAGGGTTGACTTGCCACTCAACAAGTTCTTTTTGAAGCCGATTGCAAGCAATCTTACTCAGTGCCTAGAACAAAACAAAACCCACAAGTTTACTATCGTCAATGATAGAAAACACGATATAAGCAAAAGCCCGCGTCATCGATTAAGAGTATGAACCTTGCGTGTTGTTGCAGAGGAGCTCGTCATGGCGGCAAAGATAGCTTTTTGGAAACAGAAAGGGAGAGATAATTAGAGAGACTTTTAGGGGGTTGATGTGAAGGGGTGTTTGATGAAAGGGACAAAGAGAGCCAGCGACGGTTTATGAGGAAGGGTATACGGTATGGTTCGTGTTCCCCGCCACCGTACTACCATATTTATCTATTTTATTTTTGTTCTATTTTACCATGCTATATTTTTAGCTAATTAAAACTTAATAAACTAATTAGCTGGTACTTATAGTGTTAAAAGTAATTAAAAGAGCATTTGAGGGTCTAGCTGCTGTGGTCACTTGTGGACTTGTTCCGCTCCCCCTCCCGGGTTCGATCTTTTATATGCACGCCTGTCATCCCCGCGGTGCCTTACCTGCTTCTGGGCTTGCAGGATGTCCAGTGGGCCGTGGGGAATAGTCGTGATGCGCGTAAACTAGCTTGGACACCCCACGTAAATAAAATAAAAAAAAAAAGTAATTAAAAGAAATCCACTCGCATGTGTTTACCGTTCTCAGTGTTGTCGTTTCATGTTCCAAAAATGCATTTTTTTTCATATCAAAATTTCTAATTTTATTATGACTTCTATTATCCACACTTTGTTCCCTCAAAAGTAGATAAAATTAAAAAGGAATTAAGCGGCGTATGTAGAGTTTTTTTCTTGGAAATATATTTTTAAAAAATTATTTTTAATATTAAAATCATCAAAAATTACTAATATTTTTTTAAAAACAAATATATTTTAAAAAAACATGTAAAAATAAAAGTTATTGTATATTTGAAGATTAAGAGGATTAATTATTTAGATTTAGGGTATATTTGAGATTGTGATAGTGGTGGCGATTCAGAATGTTTTTCATTTAGAAATGCATCAAAATAAAATTTTTTATTTTTAAAAAATTATTTTTAATATTAAAACATCAAAATAATTTTAAATATAAACAAAAATTAAATTTTTAAAAACACGGCCAAATATGCTTTTAGCATACTAGAATTGCAATTCCATCCCATGTCTTATATTCAATATCATATAATATAGTTAGATTAAGTTTTTATTTGGTTTGATTGAGATAAACTGAGTTACGTGAAAATCCAATTCAAACGAGAATTGATTGAAGATAAAAGATGAATATTTAAAAAAAAAATTAAAATTAATTTTTGTTTTTTTGATATATTAATATCAAAATTAAATTAAAATTTTTTAATATATTTTTAATTAAAAAAACTTTTACAAAATCATTATTACCAAATACACAGTATATATAATCCGTTGAGTTCATAAGCTGCAATGATAATTATTCTTTTAAAAACAAGATCCAGCCATTATTTAATTTCTTTGGACGTATTCATTTCGTCCAAATATAAAACTTCCTATGGATTTTGAGGTATCCTTTTCATATTCCAAAAAAGATCCATCAAACAAACGGCCCTTTCCCTTTTTTTCACAGGAAATAAATGAACAAATACATAAAATATCTTGACCGTACACAGTAAGCTTATTCTTATTAACATTTAACAGTCAACACCACAGTAGTTCACAAGCCACGCCGTCTAGTTGTCTTAAAACATTTCAGAATCCCGTTTGTTTTATATTTTAAAAATGTTTTCTTTTAAATTAACTTTTTTTAATTTTTTAAAATTATTATAAATTTTTTAAAATAAAAAAATATTATTCTAATAAATTTTTTAAAAATTATTTTTAAAAACAACCACTACTATAATAAAAATAATAATAATAATAAACGAGCTGTTACCCTCACCCACCGGGAACTTCACATTCATGTGTCAGGACAATGAAAGTCAAATGGGGCAATAAATTGTTCTTCCAAGCCAGGAAAGGAAAATATTTAGCTTCGACATTATCCTTTCGATGAGCAAAACCGATGATTTGGCTCGGTTTCTTTTATTTTTGGTTTATTCAGTTCGATACTGCGGTTTTTATTTTGTTTGGTTCGGAAAGCAAACAAATCAAAAAACCGAACTCTTCTTTTTCTTCATCTTTCTTTATTTTCAAGACAACAGATGGTAATGGGTCAAACTTTAAATATTGAGAAGTTTTTGCATTGCATCAAAATACTATTTGCTCGAGATTTATTTATTTTTATTTAAAATTATTTATTTTAATAATCTTTTAAAAAAATATTTTAAAAACAATCACTACTATAAAAACAAACAAACACATCAGCATCTTCCTGGAAAGTTACGAAAAAGGATGATCTAAAGTTTTGTATTCTGCAATGTTACATATCCCTTCTTCTTGGTTCTTATCCGACATCGAGAGCACTAGAAAGAGAAACCGACTTTTACTTGCTTCTTACTTTTCCCCTATCTTTATTTTTAAGCAGGCATATGCAATCATCACTTTTGACCTCTTCTAAGATGAGTATTAGCATATTCTAGCCTTCATTAATGGAGACGTTCCCTTGCAATTTTGTCTTGCGGGGAATCTTCTAGGTATGGGCATCTAGTGACGACAGGCTTGGCAAGAAACATTTATTTTTAAAAGCACGATGGATCCATCTTCAGCTTGCTCTAATTTTTAGACAAGATAAATCCTCCACCTTTTGACTTGTTGCCAGGTTGGAAGAGTACTAACAATGTTTGTTTTCTATAAAATAATTTTTTAAAAAAGTAAATTATTCTTTATATCTTTTATTATTTAGCCTAAAAGCTCATTTCCCGTTCAAATCCAGGGAGGGGGGGGGGGATCGATGACTTCAATCCAAATGTATTCGGCTGACAAAATAAGCTAACAGGACTCGGTCCCAGTGGGATGGAATTGGATTTTGCTTTAATCCTACTGCTTTTGTCTAATGTTTCTTTACTTGGTTGCGTGGAATGACCAAACCGTAGAAGCATAAAGTGCTTTTGTAACATCACACATGGAATAATGAATGATCAAAAGGTAAATTGCTGACAATAATGTGCATATTCTGAACTGGTGGCCACTGGTCACATGCGTCTGCAAGCTAAAAGAAGAGGTTGAAGCTTCGATTCCTTCTCTCTCTCAAAAAAAAAGGTGCTTTTTCCTAAATTGGGAAACATATATTCGTCCGGGAAAAAAATGGGACCAGGAGTCTAAAGCATGTTGAGAAGAAGCAATACAGAAATGTTAGAAAGAACTGTATTGAAGAAATTAATGTCCAGGTTCCTGAGAATCAGAAGTAACAAGAGGGGAAGCGGAAAAAACAGAAATTGGTGTGTAATACTTTCCCCTATGATGATGCATTTCCCCTCGGAATTCCAAACATTTAGTCTTTAGAGGTGATGCCAGGAACAGGTACCAGGTTTTTATGGCTCGAACAAATACAATTATAAGACATAGGCAGGTGAAAAGGAGAAGAGAGTGACAAAAAAATGAGGTATATCCAGTCTAGGGGATTCTGCCTGGATCTAATGCAAGAGTTTTAACTGCATTTAGAAATGCATTTACTTGAAAACAAAGAAAGAGACTAATCTCAGGAAAAATCACACTTACAGCACGGGTTAAAACAGCATAGGCCTAGAGGAAATATTGTTTATTTATAGCAGTGTCAAATGGGATTTAAGTATTCAACATGATACATATGCATCCTGAGCGTCACAGGGCACATAGTTATCCCATAAAATACGAGCAACAGTGTTCTTTCTTCAATTACCCCCACAAGGCCTAGTCAGATATTATCCACAGGCAATGATAAGAATGTCCACAGTGAGGAAAAGGGTCCCGGGAACTTAGCTGTAAGAGCAGAGGGAGTGAGGAAGAACTTTATATGGGTTAAGGATTCCATTGGGGTCCAGCAATTTCTTGATAGAAGCCATCAGTTGCACCTATCCAAATGAATTCCACGCAATTCAGACATTATCACGTAAAGAAACCCCACATTATCCAAATACATGCCAGGAAATATGCATTTCTAATATCTTCAAATGTGAAAAAGAAAAAATGCTCACAGTTTCATGTGACTTGCTATAGAATATCTCATTGGCTTTCATCAGTCCCAGGCCATGCTCTGCACTTATACTCCCCCGGTGCTTAGATGTCCACTCATACACGTAAGGTTCAATTTGTGCTAAAATCTGCTAACGCCATTGATAAATTAATTAAGAGTCAAATAATAGCCAGAACAAAAATAACTCAAAGACATCACTGAAGAAGAAAACTAAACTACCGTATCATCATATCGCGGTGCTGAAACATTTAAATGCAAATTGCCATCTCCAAGATGACCATATCCCACTACATTGGCTGATTGACCTAAAAAATAGACAGGGAGAACGAAAAATGGGGTCAGCTGATGAGTTTGTACTGGACATACCGCAGAGTATCCAATCACACTCTATATAAAGAATAAAGTAGCCTATATAAATAATACAACCCAAAGAAGAGAAATTTAGTGAGAAATTCTTGTTCAGCCTCCAGCACATGCATGGCACAATATTTCTTTATTCAATTCTCTTCCTTTTCTCTTGAGGGGTGGCAATGTTCAAATCTATTGTTAATTTTAGTTATTCTGCCAAATCTATTAATGAACATGCTGCAAGTTCACCCCTGCAAGCTACCAATGCAACCTTACACTAGCGTACAAAATGAATGTCCAACAATTCAAAATTTAAGAGGTAATGCTGCCTTTTCTCACCGAGTCTTAATCGCATTTCCTCAACAAGACTGTACATTTTTTCGACCGGTATTGATAGATCATATTTGTATACGGGCCCTGCTCTCATCAACGCTTCTGGTACACCCTGCAGCCATACAAAATGATCCAACAAACAGAATATTAATATCTATACCATGCGTTCATTCCCAAACTACTATTGTTGATGAAGAGCAGAAGCACAAGAATATGAATTCATGATATATAACCCATAGAGAAATTTTTACAGTATGGATCTTTGTTATTATCATCACACCAAAGCGGTTTTCTTTCTCCATGTTTGATTTTTCCAACACCCACACAACCATATAATTAATTCCAAAAGTAAACTAATGATTAGAGGGCACAGTGTGTACATGGAGAACATCAGGTTAAGGTTTGTAGCATAGGTAGATAATCATGTCTCAACTGTCAAGAAACTAAACAGGACAGGACGCAAAATAGTCAGAAAGGTGTCAGGTAGACATGAGAAAATTTGACTGAGTTTAATGGGAACCTCGCGTATACGCCAAAATGAGGATGCCTGATTTATGTCTTGAGCAAGAGCCCCGTCAGAAATTAAACCAGATTCCATTGAGTGAAGCAGGAAGGCCTCAAGCTTCTCTCTGTAAGCAATTGTATAAAATTTTCAGTTTTAGCATACTGGGCATCATGTAATCAATCTCTACAAGGAAGAATACAAGAAAGGATGATAACCCAAGCATGCTATAATGATTAATGAAAAGATAAAGGGGCAAACAATGTTAGCAAATGAAAGGTGTTAACTTATACAGAACTTCCTCTCTGTCAATATATTCTTCTTTCCTTATATATTTTCTTCTTTCATTATATAGTTTCTTTCATAGCTGTATATTATATTCTTCTTTCCTTATTTAGTTTCTTTCATAGTTGTATATCCCTTGATTATATCTTTAAGATTTTCATTATTGTCTAGGCCTAAGATTAAGGGATCTGATTATATTTATTAGATCCTAGAATTAAGGGATTTGATCCTTCTTGATGTATATATATATTGTAACTCTCTTAGTGAAAGATACAGAAAACATTTCAGAATTTCTCTTGTATTATCTTGTCATGGTATCAGAGCCAAAACTCTGAAATCTATTCATCTTGTGTCTGGTTCCTTGTCTAGTTCTTCTATTCTGTTTTTCTTGGACTTGATCTCTTGGTTCTTGTTTATAGTTAAATCATCATCTTGTGTCCGGTTCCTTGTCTGGTTCTTCTATTTTTTTTTCTTGGACTTGATCTCTTGGTTCTTGTTTCTAATTAAATCATGTCTCTTGAACGATCTAAACATTTTCTTGTTCGATTTACTAGAAAGAACTATTCTGCCTGGGCTTTCCAATTTCAAATTTTTGTCAAGGGAAAGGAATTATGGGGTCATATTGCTGGGACAAATCCTGCACCTGACAGTGAGAAGGAGAAGGAGAAATATGTGAAATGGGAGGTGAAGGATGCTCAGATTATGTCTT
>Ga0325400_1007800_pt1 | contig 10243 bp, 6 predicted proteins | sample PopdelMetagenome_2_FD_205662 | JGI IMG/M metagenome (GOLD analysis project Ga0325400, IMG submission 205662) | Populus deltoides microbial communities from Bellville, Georgia, United States - Xylem-PdKOR-R1 | ecosystem: Host-associated > Plants > Phyllosphere > Stem > Wood/Secondary xylem...
TTTGCCTAAACATAAAGAGCACCAAAAGAAATAAATGACAATTAAAACTAAAGTATTTATAAAGCCCCTAGCCATCACATATATTATAAGAAAGAAAGGACTTTAATTCTTTAATGAATCCAAGTCACATTAGAAACATAGTTATTAAACCCAGACCAGCATGGCGGGTCGACCCGAGACCCGGCCGACCCGAGGGTTGGACCGTCCAAGTTTGTCAAAAGACCGGTCAATGCAATGACCCGGTCAAACCCGGTCGACCCGGCGGGTCATCCTGTGACCCGGCCAAGACCCGGGTTTTTTTTTCAAATGGGGGATTTGAAACCCATTGGTATATATATATTTTATGTTCCCAAGAAAAAAAATTATGTTTTTTCAATGTGGGATAAAAAAATTTTTTGTTTAAATACTTCAACTTGGGCCTCGTTTGTTTGCTAGAAAGTAGTTTCATTTTGGAAAGTGAATTCTGATAAAGTGAATTATTTTCCGATGTTTGGTAGTATAATGGAAAATAAGTTGAAAAACAATTTCTAGTGTTTGGTTATGTCATGGAAAATGAGCTGGAAAATAACTTATTAATGTTTTTTTTTTCAAGTTTATTAAAATAATGAGGAACAAATCTTACAAATTAAAAGGTTGAATGGGAATGAAATTGAAAAAAATATATAATTTCATAAATTATCTCAAATAAAATAAATAATAATCAAAATAATAGAGATCAAATCTAAAATAAAAAAATTAAAAGATGAAGAAATTAAAATAATAATAATTAACATTTCATAAATTATTTCAAATAAAATAAGTAACAATTAAAAGAATGAGGACCAAATTTGATAGATAAAAAATTTTAATTAAAAAATGATAAGGGAAAAGCATATAACAATTATAAAAATAAGGACCAAAATTAATATAAAATTAAATTCTAAGGGATGAAATTGAAAAACAAATATTCAAAACAAAATATATATAACAATCAAAAGTTTGAGGATCAAATTTGATATAATCAACAAATAATATGACATTTCTAAATTTTTCACAACTTCCGGAAAGTGTTTTCCGCCCAAAATAAAAGGAAAACACTTTCCTGGAAACCAAGCCAAATTTTTCTTTGAGTGGAAAGTGTTTTTCGTTGACCGGAAAGTGTTTTTCGTTGACCAACTTTCCTATGGCAAACAAATACAGGAAAGTTTGAAAAGTGATTTCTTGAAAACCAGTTTCCGGGAAACAAACACAACCTTAAAAGGATAACATAGCATCTTTTTAATGTGGGATTTGAAACCCATTAGTATATATACTCTATGTTCTCAAGAAAAAAAAGTTATCTTTTTTCAATGTGGGATTTGAAACTCATTAGTATATATACTCTATATTCACAAGAAAAAAACTATGTTTTTTCAATGTGGGATAAAAAAAAAATTTAGTTTAAATACTTTAACTTAAAAGTTTAACATAATATCTTTTTAATGTGGGATAAAAAACTTTTTAAAATATTTTTTTAAACTTCATTATTTACAATAAGTATAGCCTATATTTACATGGATTTTCTTAATATTTTCATATAAAATATTAAAACTTTAATTTAATTTAATTTTTCCAGATTGATCCGGGTTGACCCATGAAACCCGGGATCCAACCCTTGGCCGGGGTTGGAGCCGGGTTTAATAACTATGATCAGAAACCCTTGTAACCCAAGCTCATGTACAAGTTTATGGCTTAAATGAGCCTCATTTAATCTCCCTTTGTTGTCCAAAAATAATCCATTACAGGTCTCGACTAATTAGGCCAGAAATTGCATGTAACATCCTTAAATTCAAAACCAAATTTAATTGTTTATTCACAATTCATTTATAAACCATAGGGAAAAAAATTCACAACTTTAGTGAGTTAAATTATAAGTATATTATATAAGTCTCTACCAAAACATCTCGCCTATATTTTAGACATACTAAGCTATTGACACTCATACTCTCAATTACAATCAGCTCTCACATCTCATTCCTAATCCAACCATCCTAAACCACATCTCATTCAAGACCAATCATACTTTTCAAATCGCGTTATACACAAACATATATTTAATCAATCATATAACATAAACATTTAAAATAATATAAAATATAAACAACTAATAACCTATAATTCAATTAAAATATGCAAACCCATGAGAACATATACACACATATGTTCGGCATCTTACATTAAATTCATATTAATATACCTTTAAATATAATTTTAATTAACAATCCTTTAATTATTACAATACCTATAATAAAGTTATTTGATTTATATACTCATTCACAAAAACCTCTAATATACACTATTACATTAATTCATCATATCAACTAGAAAGATCATAACCTTACGTCCTATTAGTCTTGTCTAACTTGTGATGAACATGTAATTTAACAATAAAATATAAATATTTAATTGCTATTTTAACCATGAAGCTTATTATTCATGTATCATTCTTAAGGCTACATTTAACACCAACATTACAATTCAAATCCTTGAACTATCATTCACAAATTCAACTCACTAAAACTAGTTTTAACATTTAAAAAATAATCTCGTACAATTGACATAACTTCGACAACTCTTCTGATCATTATTATTACGATTATTCTCTCACGAATACCAATAAATCTAATAATTCATTTGATTGTCAATAATCTAGCATTCCTCTAATTAATGCCAACAAATCCAACAATTATTTTGATTGTCAACATTCTGGTAATCCCTCACAGATACCAAAAAATCCAATAATCCTTCTGATTGTCAACATTATGCAATCCCTTTATGAATGCTAATAAATCCGACAATCTTTTCAATTGTCAACATTTAGTAATCCCCTCACAGATATCAATAAATCTGATAATCCTTTTGATTGTCAACAATCTGCAATATTATTTCTCCCTTTGATTTTTCATTTCTAACAATTAATACACATCCAATAAACAAAATATTTGAGATAAAATTATGTAATAAATCCTAAAATTCAGATGAGGTGAAGAATAGGAACCTGCATCCTAGCTTCATACTCCATATTTTTCGTATGCTTCCAAACATGTCTATTTCACCATTCCAATCATATACACATTATGTTTAAAAAACATATTTCCCATATTCATTTAGTTTTCGAAATAGATTTTAATAAAACAACACAACATGTTCTCATCGTACCCCACGAATGACATTTAATCTAAAAGATCCAATTACTCTCTGTCATGGAACAAATTTTACATATTAATTCCTTATCCCCTTTTTGAAGGTCAAATTACTTTTTTTTCAAAGTTTAGGGACTAAATTATAATTTTCACAAATAAAGGACTAAACTAAAACTTGATCCTTTTTAACTTCCAACCAGATTTTCCATAATTCCAGCAACAATTTAAACCATCCATAATATCTAAATTGTTTTTGGGGTCAAATTGTACCTTTTTAAAAAAGTTTAGGGACCAAACTGTAATTTCTCAAAATCCAGGGATCGAACTGAGATTATCACAAATCCATTACCAAACTGAAATTATTCATCCTTAAACCATGATAAATATTCTGTCTAGAATTCCCAAAATGTTCAGGGATCAAATTAACATTTTTCAAAGTATAGAGACCAAACTATAATTTTTACAATTCAATGACCAAAATGAAATTTGGGCATATTCAACCTCTAGACAAGCTGTCTAGACCTCTAGACAAGCTGTCTAGATTTTCCAACAACCTTATTACAATTTTTCTTAACACTTATTACACATCAATTCAACAAATCTATCTCAAATCATCATTTTTACCAACATAACCCAAAATCAATTAAATAAAAAAAATAAACTCATATCTATCAATCATCAAACTTAATCATTAACCCATATCAATCAAACTTTAAACTCCATCTTCAAAACTTCAACAAACTTAAAATCAATAACCATAGAAACCCATCAAACAATATCTTTCTTTTCTCTCATATTCTCCTTCTTTCTCTCTCTTTTTTTTCTCCTTACTGGCTTCCCTTCATTTATGGTTCTTTCTTTATTTCTTTACTCTTTTTTTTGTTTGACTTCACATATTTATATATCAAAACATGGTAAAAGACCACATTACCCTTCAATCATTTAATCACTTTTATTATGCCAAAAAAAGGCATTTATGTTTTTTATATATATATAAAGTTCCCCACCTAAGGCTTCTGTCAGTGGTGAATTCTAGAACCTCTTTGAGAACAAATTTTCCTATATTTACCATTTTGCCATTAATAAATGCTTCCGGGTATTTTTCGTATAAATTGTTTGGTTCCCGGTACTTTTTCACACGATTGTTTTTTTTTGCTAATTTTATGTACATTGTCCCACAAATTTCTTGGGACAATTTCCTAATCCAAAATACATTTATTTGATATTTATTTAATTTATTTAATTATCAAATTTATTATCATTTTAGATAACATTATTGATCTTTAACTGGTGCTTGCACTATCACTCTTACCTTTACTTTGTACTATCATTTTTTATAGTTTATTCTTTATTACCACACTAATTTCTTGGAATCTTTTTTCTAATTTTTCTCTTAATCTTTTGTCCCTTGAAATGTGTTATTAGTTTTGTCCATGTTATGAATTTTGAATAAAAAATTTATAATTCTCTTTTCAATTTCAACAATACCTTGAATTTATTCATTGGAGTCCTCAATCCATTTCACATCATATATTTTATTATTTCTTTAGTTTACCCATTTCTTTTCATCCCAAATTTTTCTTATTCATGAAAGTCTTTATACTTTCAGTCCTACATTTAGGTGAAGGTTTACATATTTTATACAGTCTAAATAGTTTGACTGAGGGTTTACATTTTCTAATGATTTCTTTAGAAATCTCTCTTCCTCTCCTCTTTCTTCATATGGCCGGCCAAGTGTAGATATTTATAGATAACAATTTAATTAATTCCATCTACATCCTTCCTTTAGACCTTTTATATTTTTCAGGTAAATCTTTCCTATATTCTAACACCCATTTCTATTAACTTTAAACCAGGCCATATCGAATTTCCTTAAATTACATTTCATCATAATTCTTTCATATTTTATTTCTTTCATATGGTTTTTATTTGCAATTTTGTGTTTTTTTATTTTTTGGCCATTTTTCATAATTCATTCTAAAAAAATTTATACATAAACATTTTATTCCAATTTTCCACATCTATCATCATCCCCATGATTTAAATATTCACTTTACTCAATTAGTATAAGTTTTCCCTCATTAATTTTATATAAAAAAAAATCCAAGGGTTTACATAGCAACTTAGATTAATTTAAGTAATATGTTCCTGAATTTCGATTAACCATGCGTTTAGTATCTTCCTGTAAATTTTCAGCTCAATACAATATACAGATTGAATATATAATATGAAGATCATCCCCTAAATAAAACAAATAAGTACCAAGCCAAAAAACATAACATCAACATCATAGCCTGAAAGAACTTTGTTAGCAAAGAAGGTCTTCCTAACATATAAGCTCTCATTTTCAGTCATCTTTCCTTTCTTAAATTTTAGTTGCTCGTCATATATTTGCTTAAGTGTCAAAGGTACAAGAGTTATAGACATTCCATCCATTTCAAAGAAAAACCTATTTGTCATCAAATTTTCTACCTGTTTTTGAAGCTCCTTTATTTTTTAAGGATTACTTCAATAGGCTGGTCGGTTAGGAATCAATACGCTAAGTGCAAGATCAATATGATGTTTGATTCCTCTTATCGATGACAATTCACTAGGAATTTTATCAGTAAACACATCATCAAACTCTTGCAACAAAGAAACACAAACACTAGGAATAGAAGGGTCAAGTTTGTTAGTATTAAAATAAAGTTTCTTGTAAACAAGTAGGATTATCAGTTGGTTTGAATAATAGGTAGATTTAACATTACCTTTTCTAGTATAAAAATTGAGTTGTTTCTTTAGTTTTTCCACATAATTCACACTTTTTTCACTTACTTTCTTCACTTTTTCGGTCTTACCTCCATTCTTGTCCAAATTTGTGTTTATTTTGGAAGGGGGTGAATGGTTTTGGGTAGTGAGAGAAGTGTTTTGGTTTATGGTTGATTCTAATTGTATTCTCTCACCCTATTCCTTACCTTGATTTTCTCTACCCATGTTCTCATGTTCTGTTTTTAAACTTTATTCTATCATCTTACACTTGTTTGGGTGTAAAAGATATAAGAGTGATGGTTTTATCATCTCTTGCAATAGCATATCTATTTCTAACCCCATCATGTGTCACTTTTCTATCGAACTACCATTGTTTCCCCATGAAGATGTGACTTGCATACATTGAAAGCATATCACACATAACCTCGTCAACATACTTTCCAATCGAAAATAGAACCAAGACATGCTTAGTCACTTTCACCTCACCACAATCATTCAACCATTGCAATCTATAAGGTTTATGATGCTTAATAGTACACAAGTTCAGTTTACTAACAAGGGTAGTACTAGCTACATTAGCATAATTTCCACTATCTATAATAAAACTACACACCTTGTTTTGTACATGGCAACGCGTTTGGAAGATGTTATCCATTTGCTAGTCAATATCATCTTCCTTGACCTGAACCTCAAGTGTACGCTTTATAAACAAGGCCTCACCTTTAATCTTTTCCCACACTAGATATCCTCTAAATTATTATTTCCTTGGAAACCAAGTATTTTCATCTTAAGTGACCCCAATTTTCCCTCTAGCTAAATATTTCACCCTGGCAGAAACTAACATTCTTTCGGCTTCAATTATGCCCAAACCAATTTCTATTACCTATAAATGCAAAGTCATAGTCATAGTCATCATCATCTACATTTGTGTTTTCATCCATAAAATCAATAAAGTCAGTTTTAACATTCTGGATGGCCCTTCATATTGTGTTTCCTCTCCAATGAGCCCCCATTCTCAATCCATTTGTCCCACTATTTTGTTGTCTCACTAAAGCCATCTCATCTTTTAGATTCTTCATCATCGTTAGCATCTCAAGTTGTTTGGCAAAAGCTTGCATTTGAAAGATGTTATCCTTTTTCGGTGTCGCAGACTCATTATTTTTAGACATTTTTTAATTTGTAAAAATTGATTGGTAGCAAGAAAAATATTCCTCACAACTCTCGTGTTTCATAAAATTCAAGGATTTTCACTAAATTGTTTTCACTTTGCCTTTTACCTCTCATTTTACCTTTTTGCAGTTCTTTCAAAACTGAAAATCAATGAACCAAAGTCAATGGATATTGTAATGCAATCTAAATATATATAAAGAGATTCAAGAATCAATAAAATACTAAAAGCAAACAAAACAAAACAAAATTATGATTATGATTTCATGAGTAGCAAAGCAAATTCATGTGAAATATGGATGATACAAAGACTCAAAATATAACAGAAGAAAAAATTAATTAAAACACTTATTTGACACCTAAATAACCCATATATAATAGAAATAAATTGAATAGGTCAAAAAAAAATATTAACAAACATGTTTTTGTAACTTGACATAAATTTGACCTATTATGTAATTTTAAGCATCAGAATTGAAACCAAAACCAAACGATATCAGAATAACCTTAAATTTATTATGTAGTACCCTTATACCTAATTAAAAGATATCTACGTTTATGGTTCATTCTATCTTATGCCTAGGTATCGAGCAACCGTGTATGATAAGTTTGCAACATAATTTAACTCAAGATTTAAACCCCCAATCAAACGATATCAAAAGGAGCTCAAATTTAATGTATAGTGAGATTTCACTCCTAATAACTAGCATATCAATTTTGAAGTGATTTTAAGGTGGTTTGATTTGGTTTCTCTATTGTTTGTGCTTTTCACGACAAAATTGAAACGAGCTTGAATAAAATTTGTAATTCAAGCGCGAAAATCAAGGAGGGGAGAGAAAAGAAAGAAGAAAGAAAGGTTGTTGACGCCAAACCAAATTTTCATATGCCACAAGCATAGCTGAGGAATGGAGGGGCGGTTTCCTAAGTCAAAAACTTAGTCTAAAATGGTGAAATGTCATTAATTATCATTAAGGCTTCTTTCTGGGTGAAATTGGAATTGATTTATATTGTACTCTAACAATCTTTGTATTCTCCTAAGTCTTCTCCATAATTAGTGACAGATTATGCCACTTTGCATCAGTTTTTTGATTGATGAGAACCCATCTTGTTACTTTCAAAAGAGACTACATATCGAGCGGGTGCAAGAAAGAATTAGCTATCTAAAAGTGGGACTTAAACTCAAGATATCCCCATATTTTAATTCAAGTATTTTACGACTTCTACTATCTATTCTTCCTTTTTAAAAATTTTTTTGTTACTAATATTTCTAGGGACATAAAAAAAGATGACACAACACTTTTTTTATACTAAGAGAAAAAGAAGACTGAAAAACACAACTAAACTTATAGACCACAAAGAAATGAAATTTTCAAAAAGATATAACCTGATTTCAGAGTCTATCTCTGATACCAACTAATACAAATCTCATAATCATTGTGGTCACACAACACAAAACAAGATTGACAATGAATCCTAGAAAGTCAAAATAGATCTGAAAAAAGTGTGACACAATAGAGACATATCACAAAACACCAGTATTATTGGAATAAGAATTTTCACCCTACGAATATCAATTTACAAACGAGAAGTATAAGCAAGACATCATGAAGCCAATTAATATTTGATAAGTCAATTTAATTTGTTAAAGAGTTAAAGAATACAAGAATCTCTCTCACATAAGCTGAATAAATTCAGCGGCAATATTATTATCAAGTCTTAATAATTTTTCCTTGCAACGAGCATTTATACTCTTGAAAATAAAAATCCTAATGGATCTACTCTTGTTGACTAAATTGACCCACTTACAAAATTGACTCAAAATCTATACTAATAATCTTAAAAGTATGGACCCAAACAAGCCTTGGACTTTAGCTAATTTATCAAACCTAAAAGCATAAATTAAGAATGAAAAACTAAGCTTCCTAAACTTAAAGAGAACCAAAAGAAATAAAAAATAACTGAAACTAAAGTATTTATATAGAGTCCCTAGACACCACACATATCCTAGGAAAGAAAAGACTTCAATTCTCCAATGAATCCAAGCCACATTAGAAGTCATTATAGCCCAAGCTCATGCACAAGTTAGAAGCCGTTATAGCCCAAGCTCATGCACAAGTTTAGAGTCTAAATAAGCCTCATTTAATCTTCTTTTGCTGTCCAAAATTAACTCATTACAGGTATGGACTGATTGAGCTTAAAATAGCCAAGAAAGAACACTTTGTCAATAAATATGCCAAAATAGTAATATGAACTTCAACTAATTTAAGTAATATGTTCTTGAATTCTAATTTATCTAAAATATTACCACCATATATCTCTATATATCTAGTATTTCTCTGTAAAATATTAGCTTTATGTGATATATAGTTTGAGAGATATGTTCAAACTTCAACTAATTTAAGTAATATGTTCCTGAATTCTAATTTACCTAAAATTTTGCCATTATACATCTCTATATATATTTAGTATTTCTCTGTAAAATATTAGCTCTATGTGATATATAGTTTGAGAGATATATTCAATTTAAGTAAGTTCATATCAGAAGAGAAACACATCAAAGTGGGAATGATTCACTATTAAACGATAAAAGTCCTGGCAACCCACTGTAAGAATCCACATTAATGACTATGCATGCACAATGATTTTGAGATAGAAGGGAGCTAAATCACGTGCCAAAAAATTTCAACAAGAGCATGAGTTCTTTATTAATATGCTGCGCAGTGATTTTGAGTGGGAAAGGAGGCAAATCCAATGTCTAAAGACGTTTGAATGAAAGTAACAAAATCCAAATAAAAGGCTTGGGAATTCACTATTAAAATCCAATGGATTATCTCAGGCTGTAAACTAATTTCAATAGGAGTCTTAGTTTTTTTTTTTTTTTTTTTTGTTAATGGGCATAGTGATAAGCCACCAACTTGTACATAGACAAAATGAAAACTACAAAAAAAAAAAAAAAAACATGGATTTTTGTAATTTCCTAGATTTATAAACATTGATGCAACCTAATAAACCTGTAAAACTAGATGTGTTTGTTAACACGGTGTACTATGTTAACAAATGCATTTTAATTCATGCTTTTAATATTAATATAGACATCTTGATTATGTGGTTAAATAATCTCTAACGAAGTAGATAACAATTCGAAAAGCTAAAAATTAAATTTGATA
>Ga0325400_1007804_pt1 | contig 10241 bp, 2 predicted proteins | sample PopdelMetagenome_2_FD_205662 | JGI IMG/M metagenome (GOLD analysis project Ga0325400, IMG submission 205662) | Populus deltoides microbial communities from Bellville, Georgia, United States - Xylem-PdKOR-R1 | ecosystem: Host-associated > Plants > Phyllosphere > Stem > Wood/Secondary xylem...
AACAAAATAAGTCTTCAGATAAAGTTTTTAACTGGCAAGAATCTTGAAATTTCATTAAAAAAAATATACTACTCATCTCCCTGGAATCAAATGAGTGATAAAAAAGTTTTTAACCGGTGAGAATATTGAAATTTCATTAAAAAAAAATATACTATTCATCTCCCCAAAATCAAACGAGTGATAAAGTTCCCATTTTATCAGCAAAAATGCAGATCTTAACAAGAGCATGAATTGCATACTTCGGCATTTGAACAGAATTCTTCTACTAAAACAATCTTTGCACCGCATACTTCCAACAGAGACTGCAACCTGTCCTTGAACTTGTACTGCACAAGGGAAAATAGCAATAAAATAACTACCCAGATTTATAATGATAAGACTTCAGATCTAAGCTTACAAATATTGTCAGCAAACAACTAAGCTTCCAAACAGGAATCAAACTACCAATCAAATATTCACGCTATAACAAAGAGATTGGAACAATCGCCTTGGGACAAACAATGCGCATGGATCAGTGGATGAATAGCTCATCTCTCTACCTTACTCTTATTCAACCGCATCCATAGCCTGATCACTATCATATCATGCCCTCCTCCATCAGCCAAAATGGGAAACAGCAGCTATCCATCCTGTTTTTAACCCAAACTCACTGTCATCTTCAACAACAGTTAAGAAAAATGACCAGACACTCCCCTCCATGATCAGTTTAACTTTCTTTATTCTTTGAGATAAAAAATAAAAGAAGCAAAAACTTCTCCGTCTATCACAAAGAACAAAACCAGTGGTGCCTTGTTTTTTTTTGGAATAACCCCCAAAAACCATAAGCCTCATGGTACAAACAAAACCTTGTACCTTTCGAGTTTCAGTTAATCCTAAATTGGAACATCCAAACAAAAAATTCTTTCTGAAACTCTCCCAGACGCTTACCTTCATCTTTGAAATGAGATGGCTCCATATACATCTTGACAATCAAAGTATGACATGCAGCTAAATTATTAACCTAGATTGCACAGACAATTAATGAACCATCTCCCTGTGGGCAAAGGCAACAGTATAATGAACATTTGGATAGACAAAACCATCCTTCCATTGTGCAAAAGCAATAGCGTATTGAACACTACAATCACAATACTCAAAGCCATGTATTCACATCCAGTTATCGAGATGAAAAACATCAATGAAACCCTCATTTTTTGGACCATCCAAACATGATCCATGAATGAAGGTGCTTAAGATATAATAGGGAAGGTGAGGCAAATTGAAGAGAAAAATATTTTGGTGTAGGCATCATAGATCTTTGAATCAACACAAGCTAAATAAGTCCATGGGTGGTTATGCACACGCAAAGATATTAGGCACATAAGAATACTAAGCTGATAAAGACAAGCAGTTAAATTTCAATATTATAACTTAAAGAAGAAAAGAAAAGACAGTAGTCTGAGAAGTAGGGTTCTGGCTGGCATGTCATTGTTGTCTTTGATAGCAAAGATAAGAACAGTGTATTTTGGCATGTCCTCTATTCATGTCAACAGAGATTACAAATGTTATGAAGGGTCAGTTGAAGCTTTTATGAAATATCAAAGTCTAAGACATGGCAACTTTAAAGTTAAGTACACATTGAAAATTGAAATATCACGCTTCAATGCAAGAGTGTCAGAAGGTTACAGTACTTTGATTCCCCAAGGGAATCAGAAGTGATAGAAAAATTTTGTAATTACTGGAGAAAATCCTGAGTTTTTCAAGGAGAGCTAGTCAACCAGATCCAATTTATTACCATATTTATTGATTCCAGTAGACAGGTGAATCCTTCCAAACACTTAGCACGAGTTCCTGATGCTGCAACTTTGACTGATACTCCTTCCACTGTCAATGTTGGAATATAGCTGAGGGAAAAGGTACAATGTATTTTATTAGCTTCATCAGAATATATAAAAGGAACTGCAGATAAGCATTAAGAAATCGGCATAACCATGATTGAAATGATACTTACGAGCTCCAGCTAGGAATTTCTAATCCAATCCTTTTTTCTGCAACCAACTAATCATAATACAGTAATTAGTGATTGTACAGACATAAATAAATAATGTCGGTTAGATAAATACTTTTGCATTTTACTGTTGCCCCTCTAGTGTCACCAAATATGACTTGTTTAACCATTCGCAAATGTTCCATGGAAAACATAGCTATTATTTACAACTTAACATTTTATGCACCAAAAGGATCCATAATCACTCCCAGTTAATGCAGCAGCTCCAGCAACACCATGGTGTATCCTAACTATTTTCAAACGTTCTCATGAAAAGATAAATTCATTACAAGACTCCTCTATTGTGTTTTAGTTTCATCCAAAATCAAAAAACAAAGGAAAACAAGCAATGAGGAAGTGTCAAGTGAGGGTTTGCAAAAGTCACAATTCCCTTCCAAACCTCCATTTATCAAAGTAAAGTTGTTAGTTAACATTCAAAATTAGCGCTCAAAAGGTTTTAACTAGAACATCAGCTGCTATTAAACCCTAAATAAGAAGCAAGGGATATTAAACTAGTACCTCAACCCAACTCCTGAGAACAATAGGTTTCTTAGACACAATAGCATCAACAAGATCTTCTTTAACTGGCATGAGTTGATCAGCAAGAACATGTGTGCACTCTTCACTCAAATTGTAGGTAATGCAAGCACCTATAAAAAGACAGCATGCTAACATGAGGACGACTATAATATCTTGCAACAGCAAAGGACTTTCAAGTAAATTGTAGAATCCACTAAACTAACTCAAAAGGCTGCTTGGGTTAAGAGCAAGCATCACTTCCAAAGAAAGAAAAAATGGCGAGCTTCTAAAAAAATGTGATGGTGTAACAATACCATTTATGCTCTCAGAAAACTGGCAGCATTAAAACTGCAGGGAGACAACATGATTGGTTAATAAAGCAATGAGACCCGTAGTTACCACCAGTCATTACCTTTCTTCTCTTCATTGTCTTTTGCAAGTCACAAACATGCTGTATCTACACTGTTCAATTGAAAGTTAACCAAATTCCACAATAAAAGAGGGATCAAATCTCTGATTTCTTGATTCTAAGTGCACTGCAAACCCAATCATGGTAACTGACACACCTGGCACCCACTACCACTACCAACACTAATTTGCATAAGAAGGTCCACTCAACTAGTTTTTAATCCCAAACTAGACAGGATTGGGTGTGTGGAATGCTTCCCTGAGTTGCATAGGAAGAATAGCATGAATAATAACCCTGCCAACCAACTACCACCGGTTCTTTCAACATATCAATAGCTGTCATAGTTTAGATCACAAGGTTTGCAGTGTATATCAGTTTTTTATAGAAAATGAAGCTCAATAATTCTCAAAACACATTAATTGCACATCACCGCCAGTCACATGAGAAATACAGCAATTATCAGTGATGGCTTTATGACCAATATTATCACAAATATGTGCCTTGTGCTTTGGTCAGAATACAAATTTTCTTTCCTATAAATTGTAATCATATATTAATGGCAAAATGTAGGCTAGGGAAGAAAAATATAGGTTGCATAAGTCACAGATCTTTCAATCTGAAGCACATGTAACCAAACCAAATGGAGGGCAAAAAGGAGATCAACTCAATAATATAAAAGCAAATATACATGGAGATTTTATAGGTAGCTAAGTTGTTTCTCTAACTTACCAATTGATGAGACTTTGTCTCGAAGAAGCTGATCCACTTGAAAGGATTCAGAACAGTAGATGAAAAATACGAGTGGAACAAAACAGAACCTGCCAGATTTTAGTTGCATGACAATAGTTAAATTGGAGACGAACACACAGTTTTTTAATGTATTATGGTCTTAATCTACTTTACAAATTGCTCTAAGACTGACCATCCAGAGTTAATCTAAGTACTGTTACTGTTTTAAAAATTATATCTGATGAAAATGTCAAACATGCAAAAACCAAAAGGCCGAACATGGAAAAGACTTAATTTTACCTGTAGACGGCAGTACCAGTTCCAAAGGAAACCACATCTCCATCTTTTAAAAATGTTTCTTTATTTAGGAACTTATGTACCTTTTCCTTGTTAATGTATGTTCCATACTTGGAGCAATCTCTAATCAGAACTCGGGACGGTAGGTCAGATTTCATGTGCAGAGGATGATCCATTGAAATCATTTCATCAACAACTAATTCTGCATGGATTCGAGAAACACCTTTGTCTTTGCAGATAATTACATCACAACCTAGAACAAGGATAATTTTGGATCATTTCAGGCGAATTGGGTATCAGCATAACTAGAGTAGCTCAGGTGTGATAAAGTCCTAAGCCTCAAGCAATCGATCAATCAAGGAATTAAATTACAGTGCAGTAATCCCAAACAATATTAATAACAAAATCACCTTTTCGGCCAACTTTGTAGACACCTTTTGTAAAGATATAATATTTGTCTTCACCTGCCAATTTCCATGTTAAGTAGACAAACAATCAGCTGAGTTGAGTGTGTGTATAGAGAGAGGGGTTGAGAAACAAAGAGACATGATAAATTCTAACTAATTAATTAAGTAATTTCCCAACCAAATTGAAATATTAAAAAAGAAAAAGAAGAATGAGATGTAAAACTGACCTGAAAGAGGATCGACCGGAAAAAGACCCCACACCATTATGATTCTGATCTTATGAAGCAGCAGCAGCTTTCTTTCTACGATTTCGCTCTCGCTCTCGCTCTCTGCTCTACAGTGTCTACACTCAACATGAGCAGAAGCCAGAAGGCTAACATATTTTTGATTTTGGGCTAAATAGGACTGTCACTTGGGTCATCATGACCCATGAGATTTAGCCTGCATTTTCTCTTTTTCCGGCCTGCTTTAGATTTATCTTTCCTCTCTTCTGCTCTCACTCCAGAGCCCATCCATTAGCCTCGTTTGTTGTTGTTGTTATTTCTACTCTAACTACATCGCATAAATGGAAAATAAAATTAAATTAAAATTTGGTTATATTATTATATTCTCAATTTTAATTTTGACCTTCCTGTATTTTATTATATTTTAAATAATTTTTTTTTGTTAAGTTTCCTCTATATTTTACATATAAAACTACTTAGCAGCAATAATATTCAACTGAATTGATTAATTTTAAAATTTGAAAATGAAACAAATAAATTTAAAATTTAATCTCGTTACTTTAAGTGGCCATCCAAAAAATTTTATTTTACTTTTTATAAAATAATCTAGTTATCTAAATGACCCTTTCTTCTTTTTTAACTAAAAATAACTAACAGTCTTAAAATCTCTCATTTGTTTTTTTTTTTTTAAATATCAAAACTAAGCAAAGAAATTTGAGTGACCTAGAAGAAAAGGATGCACAATGTTGTTAATAATAAAATATAAGAAGATGACTAAAAGTTAAATGGTGAATCATTCTTTTTCTCCCTATCCCTCACTCAAACACAATTTATTTTCATGCATCTTTATCACTTTTTTTGTCTTCTATCTTTTATTCTAATTTACTCCTTATTTACTTCAATTTATTTTCTTTTCCTTTATCTTTTACACTCTAGTTCATTCCTTCTCACCCTTTTTTTTTTCATTTCAATATATTACATCTTATTTTACTTAAAAATTTAATTATTTTAAACTAATCAAAATTTTATAATTTTTTTTTAAAATAAAATTTATTTGTCATGAAATTCTAATTAAAATTCAAACATGAAGTCATAGATCTACCACTAAAATTTTCTTCCAACATTTTTCATTTTTCTTTTTATGCTAGCAGCAAATTTAGTCATAAATTAGCTATGAGAGTTGGATCAATTTTTTTAACATAAAAAAATATTCCGATGTTGTTAATGTTTTTTCTAATAAGAAAAAAATTTAAATCGTGTGAAGATTAACCCGGTGACCTAATTCACTTTACAGTTCCAAAAGCAACTCAAAAAACTTGTAAAAATATAGTTTGACTCAAAAAGATTTTCAAGATGACATCTTTCTTTAATATTAATATGACAACATATTGTATTGACCTTGATCAAACCGGGTTGACATGTCAAATTCATGACTTGGATCATGAGAGTATGATAACCTCATAAAAAGCAAATCAATTTACTGTTGAATGATAAGATTGAAAAAAAATTAAAAGAAAAAAACCTAAAAAACTCGAGTTAACCTATTAACTATGTGACCTTGGTCATAAGGTCAACATAATTTTATAGAAAGCAAATTAAAATAAATTTACAAAGTACAAATGAGATTAAAAAAACAAATCAATTAAAAAATATAATAAAAAACAACTCAAGTCAACCAGTCAAACTCATGATCTAGGTCATAAGACCGAGATAACCTCATAGGAAAAATAAAATAAAATGACTTGATTTAACCCGAGTTAACCTACTAAACTCGTGCCCCTAGTTATAAGACCTAGATAACCCTATAAAAAGCAAATCAAAATAAATTATAAAGTTTAATTCTAAACTGACATTGTCGGAGTCAATGTTGAATGATGAAATTTGTAAGAAATTAAATTAAAAAAAATAACTCAAGTCAACTCGGGTTAACTTACTAAGCAATATTCTTGGATCATGAGGCCGAGATAATCTAATAAAAAGAAAAGCAAAATAAATCATTAACTCTAATTTCCAATCAAACACAATATTGAATAATAAAATTGGAGAAAGAAAATCTAACTCAACTGAGTTAACCCACTAAACTCGTGAACCGATTCATGAGACTAGGACAACTTAATAAAAAAATTTAATGTTGAAGGACCGGTGATCTAAGTCATGAGACTGAGATAACCTTTTAGAAAGAAAATTAAAAAAAATCAACTCGATTTAACCTAGGTTAACTTGTCAAAACCCGTGACCCTGTCTATGAGACCAAGATATCCAAAATAAATAAATTATAAAGCTCAATTCTCAATCGACTCAATGTTGTGATAAAATTGAAAAAAAAATCAATTAAAAAATAAAACAAAAAAAAAGATCAAAATCAACTCGGGTTAACCTACTAAGTATTATTCCTGAGTTATGAGGCCAGAACAACCTAATAGAAAAAAACCAAAACAAATAATGAAGCTTAATTCTCAAACAACCCAATATTAAAGGATAAAATTGAAAAATAAAATTTAATTAAAAACAAACCCAAGTCAACTTGATTAACTCATCAAGCCCGTAATCCGTGTTATAAAAGTAAAACAACCTAATAAAAACAAATATAATATTAAAAGATAGAATTAAGAAAAAAAAATAGCATTGATTAAAAAAAAAGAATAAAACAAATAAATCATTGTTCTAGTGAATAATAATTTACAAAGAAAAGGATATTGACCTGTGTGATATTGACTCGTGTCACTATGCTTTGTTTGCATGTGACATTTGGCAAACCAAATTAAAAAAATTATTTTATTTATTTATTTGGGGTAATCTAACCCAGCGATGCTCGTTCTATTAAAGGCAGGTCGGTAGGCCTTGAGTTGAAGTTCTGCCATTGCCTAATCAAGCTTTTCATTAAGACAGTGAAAAAACTAAACAACCAACAACATGGATGGCATAAAGTAGCAAAATCAAGTAGTTAAAAGAAGAAGAAGAATTTAATTTCAGACAATAATGAAAGACAAGATAAAAAAATTGATAAAAAGTTTTGAATTGGTAAGAACCTTGAAAATTCATTAAAAAAAACTATTGATCTCTCCAAAATCAAACGAGTGTTAATGTTCCCATTTCGTCAACAGAAATGCAGAAAGGAATATCTTAACAAGAACAAGCATACGGTCAGCAATGATAACCTTGAGAAAATAACAAAATTCTTTTACAGAAACAATCTCTGCAACCTGTCTTTGAGTTTATACTGCACAAAGGAAAATAACAGTAAATAACTACCCAGATTAACAATGATAGACCTGAGATCCAAGCTTAGAAATACTGTTAGTAACAACTAAGCTACGTGATCTTAATTTAATTTTTTTGTGTAAGAAAAAAAACCATGATTTTTTCGATTTCAAAAACTGCATCTCAATTCTGTTTGAGTTTAGTTATAAATTTGGAGCCTTTTAATCGATAAGAAATCTAACCAGAAAATCCGATTGTTGCTCGCCATTTAGTAACTGCACCTGATTTATAGTCTTTAGTTATAAGTAAATACATATTCTTAATAAAGACTCTTGAACAAATCTTATTTACCATTCACTGCCAACAAAAAGAGAAAAGGAACAAAGCTGAAAAGCTTTCTTCTTCTTCTTCTTCTTCTTCTTCTTTTTGTCATCAACTAAAAAGCATTTACAGGAGGCGTGCTGCCTCCGTGAAATACCATCAAACCCCATCTCACGAGCTTCACGAGCAGAGTGTCCAACGTGATTTAACTATTAGTTGGCTTTTGTAGTCTATATAATTAAATGCGATTTAATTCACCATGTTTTTTTTAAATAATAAACTCAAAATATTATACGATAATATATTAGATAGTATTTAAAAAAATATTAAAACAATGATATATTGGATTGACCCGATTAATTTATCAAATCTGTGACTCGAGTCATGAGATCATGACATATTGGATTGACCCGATTAACCTGTCAAATATGTGACATGAGTCATAAGACTGTAATAATCCTATAGAAAGCAAATCAAAATAAATTATGAAGATTGATTCCTAATCAACCTAATATATATTAAATGATGAAATTGAAAAAAAATTAAAAAGAGAAAAAAACTATTTGAGTCAACACGGGTTAACTTGTCAACTAATGACTTGAGTCATGAGATCGGGATAACCCCATAGAAAGTAGATAAAAAAAAATTTATGAAATTCAATCTCTAACCAACTTAATTTTAAAAAATAAAATAAAATAAGAAAAATAATTAAAAAAATAACCTATAAAAACAATTCAAGTCAACTTGGGTGATGTAGCTAAGTTTATAGATATTGGGGGTTATAAGCAGTTATATAGGAATCTGCCCCAAATAGACTATGTGGATGGTCTGACATATATTTTTGTTGACTAATGGGACAACTACAGGCCAAAGAGAAGGCATGATCATGCAAAACCAAAATAATGACTTAAAATGACGACAACATGAAACCAGATCCTTTGAATGAACTTAAATTTTTATTGGAGATTTTATAGGTTGTTTCCTCTATAAAAATTTATTGTGTCGCTCTTCGGACCATGGAATTTCTACAAAACTAGACCTAGAAGTTACTATTTAGGCTATTTTTTCTATTTTCCTATACATTTTTGGATTTATTGTTTTTTTTATTATGCGTTAATTTCCTTTATGTGCTACGATTTTTTTGCTAGTCTAGGTTAGATTTTTTAGCCTATAAAAGACATTCTAAACCTTTTTAGGAGGCAAACTTTATCATATTGATATTCTTATAAATAAAACAAGGTTTTATGGTTTTTCATGTTTTAATCATATTTCACTCTACATCTTATTTTCATATGCTTATTATTGTTTTTTTGCACTTCCGCCTGCATCACCAGGTCAACCTATTAAATCTACGACCTGAGTCACGATACCGAAATAACTTCATAAAAAAAATTATATTAAACTCCATTTTCAACATATTTAATATTGAAGGTTGAATCAAAGGAAAAAAAAACTAAATTCATGATACTGGGATAAATACTTATAAAGCAAATTGAAAAAAAAATTATGAAGTCCAATTCCCAAACAACCTAATATTGAAGGATAAAATTGAAAAAAAAAAACTAAAACAAAAGATTGAGTTGTTGGAGGGTGAAATTAAAAAAAAATACAATTAACAAAGGATCTTAAAAAATGAATAGAGTCAATCTTAGCCTAAACATACCTTTAGGCTAAGTATACAAATTCTCAACAATATCTTCTAGATTTAAATTTAAATATAATTCATTCATAACACATGCATTTAGTTATACTAACCTCATGATTACACAGTCACATAACCCTCAACGAAGATTGACACAGCCTCATGAAAGCTAAAAAAACATATTTAAAGATAGAAAGTGTGACACAATTGTTACCTTGAACTGAGGCATCCATACTATTGAAAATAAAACCCCCACCCAATGATTATAATGAATCATGAATGAGAAATATAATGAATGATGTCATGAAGACAATTATTTTCTGATAAGTTGATTTTTAGTTCATTCAAAAACCAAAGTGTTAGAACTTTTTCAAACACATGAAAAAATTGCGTATTTTAGTCTGAAATTCAAGCCCCTTACATTCCTTTTCAAAAAGGTATCTATACTTCCTAAAAATAAAAATCT
>Ga0325400_1007806_pt1 | contig 10239 bp, 4 predicted proteins | sample PopdelMetagenome_2_FD_205662 | JGI IMG/M metagenome (GOLD analysis project Ga0325400, IMG submission 205662) | Populus deltoides microbial communities from Bellville, Georgia, United States - Xylem-PdKOR-R1 | ecosystem: Host-associated > Plants > Phyllosphere > Stem > Wood/Secondary xylem...
TAGAAGAAAAACTACATTTGAAAAAAAAACATGTCTCGTCTGGGTTTGCCCGGGTCACTGGTTGACTCACCAGGTCAACCAGGTTTGGCCGAGTTTTTACACTGGCCGGTCTTTTACCTTACCCGGACCGGTCTAGCCACTGGGTCCCAGGCCTACCCCTTTTTGATAGGATTAAAAGGATGGAAGGATGATAGTCTAATGCCAACTCCTTTTTGATAAAATTAAAAGGTATGAGACTTAATTGGTAATATGGTTATAATTTCGAGATTAAATTAATTTTTTCACTTGAGAAAATAGATAAAGTAAAACTATAAACTTAGGTGTTATTTAAATCATTGCGGTGTCTTTTTTTTATTATTATTATTCTAAGAAAATTGTGTTTATATTATTTTTGTACATAATTTAAAAAGTGAAATTAGTTTTTCAAAAATAATAAAATGTGTTTTTATTTTATTTTTTATATGTAAGAAGTTGCATTATTGATATTATCATCATTATATCACAACATACTATTAATATCATCCTAATATCATAATTAGGATCAATATTATTGTCATAATATTACCCTCATAATCTTGATTACCAATTTCATCATAACTTCTTCACTATTATCTCTTATTTTAACATCATCATCATCTTAATTAACTTCACTCAGAACACCACCACCTTTTATCATTATTGTTCTATTTTGATTACTTCTATTTTGTCATCATTACTTACCATGATTTTCATTATATGCTAATAAAATAATAGTAATTACTAATTTTATATTACTATAAAAATTATCATTATTATTAGTATCGTACCAACAATTATCATATTGTCATTGTTATTGTCACCACTGTAACTATCATGCTACCACTATAACGCTATCATTATCACAGGGTAGCTTAAACAATATAGGATGATTGATCGTTCAATCTCTCTAACTCAAGTGAATGCTCTCCTGCCTAAAGAATTACTCTCTAGTCTAAGCACTCACTCTAAATTAGATCTCGTCCTAACCACCTTGAGGTCGAATTCTCCTATACAAATTCCTTAGGAAGTTTAGTAACTAGGACACACCACAATACAATATTACTGCATCTATAGTACTAAACTACAGTCTCTTATGCTTTCACATGAATTGTTATTGTGACGCTTACTTTTCTCGTGAACCCGTGTCCTTAAAGGGTGTCCACCTTTATCGTCAATAACTATCTTCTACCAACTTGTCTTCTAAGATGACACCTATCTTTCTTTCCAATGGATATCTCTTGTTAATTTATCTTCTCAAAGGGCAGCAATCTTTTTTGTCAATTACCCGCAAATACCAACCTTTCTCATTAATAACACAATCCATCTTTTTAGATTACCTGTAAGGAATTAAAATAATTATTTTTCATCATTACACTGCTTGCATGAGATAAGCTCATGTGATCAAGGATCATAAATACTACCTTGAGTCATCAAATAAAAACACAAAACAAAAAGATCACACAAGAACATAACTTAATAGAAGAGAATAGCACACAATAACACACGATCATCACCATATTCACTCTCATGAACTCTTGGTTTCTTGGATGCACTTTCCTTCCCTCGTACATTTATTAACTTAAAAATTAGATGATCATCTATTTTGATAAAAAATTTAATTTTACAAGAAAGCATGAAACGATTCAGGTCTAGACGCCTCAGAACCTAGGAGGCCACCATGAAAAGCTCAAATCCAATCTAAATGTTATTTAACGATTTCACCACGAATTAAGAAAATTTAGTCCCTTGAGAAGGATTTCGTTTGTTGAAAAAGAATTGTTACAATAGATCTCTCAAATTTAGACTTAAATGATCAAATTGGCTTCACAAAAGCAAGAAAAATCTACAGTAAATATTAAAGACATGTTAAATCGCAATAAATGTTGGATGAAGCGTTAGAAAATTATCGTGTGAATAAGAAAATGGATGTTCAAACTTCTTCTTCTTTGACTCGTAAGACGATTCACAAAATTTGGAGCCATGCAATGAAGTTTTGGATACTTTCCCTTTCTTTTCATGTGAGAGATTTAATTCTTTAATTTTTTTTTATAATGAAATTCAAATCTAAACTCATCTCGTATTTGAGTCTTTGTCTAGAAGTCGTATGGATTGATTTAATTAACAGAATTGGCCAGTAATGTACCGTAATTTCTTTAGAACAAGACAAGTAGGTAGGCAGTGGCATTTATGGCGACATGGAAAAGAATTTGAGCTTCTTATAAGAAATTTTGACCTTGAAAATTGTTGGTTTTACTTAGACATAGAATTAAAGTTTTTTTTTTTTTTTAATGTTTAAGCATCATTTAATACATTTCTTCAAATGAAAGCTCTTTTGGACTTGAAACTTATACATGTTCACTTAATTTTTTATCAAATAAATATGGATGATGAGATTCAAACTCGTGATCGCTTGGTCATTAAGGCTCTGATACCATGTCAAATAATTATCTCAACCTAATAGTTTAAATTGTTAGATAAGGTCCCAGAAAATAATTTATATTATTCTTTAACAATTTAATATTAATATTTTGATGGGTTTTCTTTTGCATAAAAGTTTTTTTAGAAAAATATTTTGTAATAATTCTCTGTAAAAAAAGCCCTTACAAAAGAGAATATAAGCACAAGAGTACTTATGTAGCAGCACAATCACTTAAATCGAGCTATGAAAGAATAAAATCACACTTAAATGTTTTTTTGAATAATTGGTGATTTTGTTTTTATCATAATAAGCTACGAAACATAGTTCTTGCTTAAAATAAATAAAAATAATAAAATAATAAAAGAAAGCTGTATGATTTAATACACCAATTCTATGAGTAATACAAGATAACATTTGAGTATAATTTAACCTCCAAAAAGCTACGAAAATCACACTGCTCTGATTTTTTAGTCTTATTTTCCTATTCGCCAAAGGGAGAACTTAGAAGTCAAAAAGTAAGGAAATATCAATATTAATTATATTTTCAGATGGTAATAATGATAGATACATATGAACAGAAAAGAAAAGAAAAGGGTGAAACGAAAGCAAAATCAAAAGTCAAAATAAGAAAAGGGTGGAAAAAAAAATCATATAATAAATACCTAAAATAGTTGTAAGACTGAATTGACAAGTCAATTCAGGGGTTAACTGGGGTTAAGTTATTTGAAAACTTGATTTTTTTACTATAATTTTTTTTTGGATTCGAGTAAATCTTATTTTCCGAAAAGCGCACTTTGTGGATCCAGGTGAGGAAGTAAAACCCCGGCTGTTCCAGGCTCTTACAAGAGATGCACGCCCTGACTCGAACTCGAGACCTGCTGTGCAGATGTTAAACCCTTTACCATCACACTACCCCCTTGCCATCTCAAACCATAATGCTATCATTTAAGAAAAAAAAACCTGTAAAGCACAAGAAAAGACGTACAATAAGTGAATTCCCCAGGGGAAAAAGAGAAAAGACTTCTTATAAACACACTGATTTAAAAGTGAATGACCTATCTTAATCATACTTAAAGTAAACTTAATCTTAATATAACAAAAAATGATAATATAATACATACCTAAAACAGTTAAAACTATAGTTATAAAATCCGGTCCAACAAATTAATTTAGTGATCTGTTGATTTAAGATCTTGTATAAATACTAAGTCAATAAAAAAATTGATTTATTCTATAAAAATATATTAATATTTTAAAAAATAAAAAATTAGATTGACCCCAGTTAATTTCAAATAAAAATCCTGGGAAGATGAACACCCTAATCGATTTTTAAAAAAAATAGAATGGGTAGTTTAGAAAATTAAAATATATATTCTGTGTCGAAGGAACGTGCGCAAGTCACGGAACGACATTTTTGACTGGAATTTTATGTGCTCTTCTTTTCAAACATCACATTGCTGTAAAATCTAAAACTGGGGCAGAAGAGAAAAATGCTGATTCACAATCAATTGTCACGTTTCGAGGGTGAGAAACATGGCAGAGCCCCACGTTTTATATTCAAAATATTTACCAAATCTTTGAAATATTTCATATGATTGAAATCCATTATGATCACGCATTATCAATATCATATATTTCTTTCTGTAAAAAAAAAAAGAGAATTTTTCCAGAATTTAATTTGAGAAATATTAGCGGATGAGTCTTGATGTTTTTTTTTCCTGTGAATGGATACGTATGAGTCTTGATGTTTTTTTTTTTTGATGAAAAACATTAAATTAATGATTTTATTTTCGGTATCAGAATTATCGAATGTGGTTCATGCATGATGAGCTTCCGTAATATCTCCTCAGTACCGATGAACAATGACAGGAAATTAAGTAGGAGATAAATATATATAACCCAGTCCATATAATTTGATCATACAGATTTATGTGAGCCAACAAATTAGCACACAGACACAAGAAAGAGAAGGCAATGTACGTACGTAGTTCAGGAAAAACAAGGCAACATTATCTTAACCCACAAGGCCACAACGGAGGAGTAAAATCATTGATCGCTGGCAAATTGCAATGATGTTCTCTCTTCTCCATGAGAAGGTAGTTCATGATCACAGCATGGCCCTTAAGCTTCTCTGCTACATAGATTGGTAGCCAAGTGGGAATCGAATCAGAAGTTCAAGGGGGGATTTCCTTGCAAGAAGAGAGGCCACGCCAATATAATCCTCCACTGATTCTGGTGATCAAGCTCATAAAGCTGAAACCTGAAGAAGAAAAACACTACCAGCTAGCAAGTACATGCACATTGCTCCTCCAATTAGATCAAATCAAGAAATATACTCTCACACGCACGCAAAAAAAGAAGAAAAAAGAAGCTTGCTCAATGCGGGTGATAATATTCAATTTATTTGGAAAATAACTTGGTAAATAAGTTTATCAATCGTTGCTTGTTGAGCCTAATGAATGCGTGAAAATAGGGTGTTCTAAATTCGAGAGTACAAGAACTTTAAAAAAACATAAAATAATTCTTTGTTGCAAGAACGAAACAACTTCTCTGCTCTAAGCTAGCACCAATTCCTTTAATTAAGAAATAATTCTTCCATTTAATTGAATGCAAGCAGTGTGTTAGCTCTCTAGCTAGACTCGATATGCACATGCAAAGAATAAAGTGATGATGACCAACACAGGCTCACATAGAGATAGAAAGGAGAGAGTATGCTTGGCTCCTCGCACGCCACCAGCAGCAGCCAATCTAAGACAGAAGAGATTGGTCTTTGCTTGTGGCATACAGGGAGCCAGGCATAACCCATTTCACCTCCTTCTTCGATTCATCCCCCTTCTCTTTCGGATTCTGTTCTTGCTTCCATTGAGGGACACGAATTAATCTTGTGAAAGACTAGAGAGATATATAGAGAAGAGCAAACCCAGATCAAGGGGGTGAACGTCGAAGGCTTCTTCTATGTATAGAAAGCTTTAGCAATTAAGGAGTGAAGGGTAGAATTTTCTTACCATATGAGAAAAAAATGCCTCCCATATATATAATGCCATAAATCCACCATCAACAGAAATTTTTTTTTTTTAAATTAAAATCTCAATAGTGAATTCTAATTAATGAAAGCATTTTTTTTTACGTACACATTCACACTATACCCACCATCGATGGGCACCGAACCACACCAGGAACCTTTTCTTCCTTTGTTTTTTCTAAAAAAAAAAAAAAAAAAAATTTTTGTAAGTCTTCTCACAGTCTTCTTCTTGCTTAACATACAAAATTCCACCTATATGGGTTTAGGTAGAGCATGGCATGGCTTTTATATTTGACCTATGGTGGTTTTCTAAGTGTATGATATGCTAGTCTCAACCTTTGAGGTGACAGCTCAATGGATTTGTTTTATATTATTATTATTATTATTATTATTATTATTATTATTATAATAGTAAGCTTATTTCTCTTTATTTTTATTTTTAAAAATAGCGAGAATTAGAAAACAAACTGATTTTTTAAATAAAATGTTCAGAAATAATTTAAAATTTGTTATTTTTTAAAAAGTATTTTTGACATCAACACATCAAAATGATCTAAAAACACTAAAAAATATTAATTTAAAATTAAAAAAATTAAATATTTTTAAAACATAAAAACAAACATAATTTAATTTAGATAATTTAATTTAGATGAAGGAAATATTCAGATCCTCATCCACAATTTTGCCTTCTTATCAAGTTTTCCGATCCCTATGCATCATTCACTGCCTTTTATCTTCTTCATCAAAATAATTAAATCATAACTCCAAAAAATTAACCCAATGGTTAAAGAAATATACTTCATTCATTTAGGATCTGCATAAAAAAACTCATTAAATTCTTCTAAATTCCAAAAAAAACTTACTAACTTCAGTCATTCACGACTTTTAAGTCTTAGAATTTTTAAAATGGAAGGTGAATAAGTTGGTAATTAAATAGAACCACTCAAAAGAAAAGTATATGGCTATTTGGAGTGTTTTTTCAGCAATTAATACGTAATTATTTTGTCGATTATTCAAGATTTGAAGGAAGAGGCTAATTAAGTTGGAGATCCAATGAAATCAACAAATTTTATGTATTAAATCGATATGGGATTATATTTCTCTTTTTTAATAACCCAATTCCTTTTTCACTATACTTGTTTTCGACATTTTTTTTTAATTTTTTAACCTATAGATGTTTTTTGTTTATTTTTTTTTCATTTTTTGTTAAATATTTCTAATTTTTAAATTTAAAGTGACTAGAACATAATAAATAGTGTTCGACACAATGGAAATGGAATCATTAACAGAGGGATACACAGTTCTTGAAATTTTTTATACAAGGAGTCAAAAAAGAACAAATCATGTCATTAGCTAGTAGTACAGCCCCTACCACAAATGGGCATGAGATTCCACACAGGGATAGTTACCCTGTGAAAAGAAAACCCCAGGCCCCCCTTCTCTTTCTTTGTTTTCCTAATAGATTTACACTTGTTTAGTGTGTTCTAGCGTGGTGGGTACGCTTAAAACACTGTGTTTAGCTCTAATTATAATTTTTTAAATATTTAATTAATTAACATATATATGCTATAATTTTATATAGATCTCACAGAAAACTCTAGCTAGCTAGTTATAAAAAAAAAAATTACAATTTATAAACGTTCTCAAACCTTTATTTTTGCTTTCAAACTGTAATTACAAGAGCTATTATTGTATCGAACTTGCACTTAGTTTCTTTTTAAAACCATGGCCAGCCTCAAAATGCTTTGATTATATAGGTTTTGCCTTTCCCTTTCACTCTAAAGTAAAGGTGAATGCTTTTCCCTTCTGGAGCCAGGCTTGTCGGGTGCCCTATGGAGGACTTCGGGATTCCTTTTGCCAACCAAGGCCTATCAATGAGACATTGAATCTAAACCTTACTACCTGCACCATCTTGATCCTTACACAGTAGTACTACTTTCGTTCCTGTTTTGCCTTAATTTGTTCTGAAATACATGAGTGGCCACCGTTTCTTTCCTGATAAAATCTGCACGCTCAAGTTAAAACCCTTCTTTTAGAGGAAAAAGATTGATGGTCTCCTTGCACGTTACATCTTCATTTTGATTTCAAATTCTTTCACGTTTGGAATGAAACATGATAGGTACTGCATATTGGAAACATATTGTTCATTTACAGTAGTATTTACATATGGTTTGGAAACATATTACGATGCTGAAAGAGAGATAATTAATCATAAAAAAAAAAAGAATTGTATATATACAATCATGTTAAAAAAATAAAATAAAAATCTATTATATCTTTTATTTTTAATAAAAGAGGGGGTTTTTATTACGTTCTAGTGGGATGATACATGATTTTTTTTATATTTTTTTTCCCAGTATCAAGTAGTAATTATTAATAGTGTTTACACATGGTTCATGTGTAAATATTATTATCTTATTCTAACACTATGAAACTCTCTGGTAGGCATCTGTAACGTTTTCTAAGGTTTCTACAAGATCACTGCTCGAGTGTCAATTTAAGAACAAGCCAATCACGTGGGTAGACAAGCCTCCTAGGGGCTTTTGAATGATCTATTGATCTAGGTCAAAGATCAAAACCAAGATTGACGATGGCTACAATGTCCCCACTTGATTGTCTTCTTTCCTTTTGATATCTGTGGATCCTTCCTTCGTATTTCCACAACACTCCTCCATAATTCTGAATCCGTCCTTCATAATTTGGAACTAGTTTGGAATTAATTCCAAATTAATCACATCACTGTCAAATTTTGATTTGATTTACATTACCTCCAACTTACCACATTGATCCTGATAATTGTTAAACCGGTCTATGTAAATTAGCACAGTGATTAATAATTCATGACTTGACCCGAATCGAGTTTTAAAATAAAATAGATGAGAATTGACTTTGTAAATACTCTTCATTATTTTAACTAATTGACTTAAATAGCGATTTAATCAAAATCTAATTTAACTAATTTTTTTTAAGAAAAACATTGTTTCATGTTTTTTTTAACTAAATTTTAAAATTATATTGTTTTGAATAAATATTAGTTAACTCGAGTTAATTCTTTTTATCTCACAGGTGTAATATTAGTTAACTCGAGTTAATTCTTTTCATCTCGCAGGGTGTAATAAGCTTGATCAAAATCTAATTTAAATCCGAACAAATTCGAATGATCCACTCGTATCATACCACACCCTTAGGTGGTTCCCAACTGATCATCTTTCTTTCAATCTGGGCTGCTATATATTAACACTTTGGATAGACAAGAAATCTCTCAAGTAGGGCCCAATTAAAATGGTCTGTCTATATGCTATTAATTAAGCTTCATTTACACAGGTTACTGTGCCTGTGCTTTTTATTCATCAGTGTTCGTCTTTCTCCTGTGATGGTGATGGTGGTGTTGTAGTTATTTCTCTACAAGTTAGTTTCTTTGCTTGTGGCAGACAGGCACCCGCGTCCATGTTATGCTGGCAGAGCTTCTCTGGGTATTTTTAATGTAATGTGTTTCGAAGTTTCAAGGGTGTGTTTGATGATCTTTTTAAGATTAAATTAACTTATAAAAAGATTGAAAACTTTTTGACATATAAAAAAAAAGAAAAAGAAAAAGAAAAAGAATCTTTTAGTAAACACTAACATTTAATTGATTTAATAAATCACGTGTACAAAGTAGTTGATTGAGCCATAATTAAAGGATATATAGCTACAAAGTACTTTAGGCGTCATTTAGTGCTATGATTTGGGTGCCTTTTAAGATAATTAATTTCCAAAATGTTTTTGGTATGAAAAATATCAAATTCAATTATGATGGTTTTTAGATGATTTTTAATAATTTTAATACAAAATATTGAAAAATACTCAAAAAAACATTAATTTACTATCTTTTCAAATAAAAGCATTTTCAACTATGTTATTAAAAATATAATAATTAAAATTATTTTTATCTCAACACTTAAAAAAATATGTATATATTTTAGCTTAAGATACTAATAACATTTTTTTTTTTTGTAGTGTAGTGAGGTGCGGTTGGAATTGTGTTTTGATCTAATCACAGCTAAGTTTTTAAAAATATTTGATTAATTAATATATACTATAGTTTTATATGGGTTACACTAGAAACTTTCATTTAAAATATTAATTATAAAAAAACTATAATTTATAATTTTTTTTTCAAATCTTAACATAAAAGCTATTACAGTATCATACGTACAAACACCACGAGTGTATATATATCAAACTTTGATTAGATCAAGCTTTAATTACAAAAACCTGCGTAAGATATTGTAATTCAAAGTATATGTTGGCTTAAGAATATTCTATCAAATATTTTCTATAAAACCTACGTAAGTGCTGCAAACTGACATGATAAAAACAGGAGCAGTACTCAGCACCTAAGAAGAAAAATGGGGGGATTGGAAATTTAGACAATTATGTATAAAAAACATGTATTAACTAATTATCAAAGCTGAATTTAATGACTACAATAATTTGGCGTTAAACATGCATGATTAGCCAAGAAAAGTAATTTTGTTGCAGTCAAATCAAGATTAATTAGTCAAAAAGAAGAAAAGGAAAAAACAAAATACTATAAAGACTGTGTGAGAGATAGAAGAATTTAATTAAAAAGGTTTCAAGTGGAGTATTTTTTTAGCCCGAATTATCTGTAGATATTTATTTTCTAGAGCTGGGCAGGCCGATTGGTTGCATGTTCAGTCGAGTGAAATCAATAGTTATTTGACCGGGAAAAATAATAGCTTTATTCGAACAAGATGAAGAGAAAATGGAATGATCACAG
>Ga0325400_1007807_pt1 | contig 10239 bp, 3 predicted proteins | sample PopdelMetagenome_2_FD_205662 | JGI IMG/M metagenome (GOLD analysis project Ga0325400, IMG submission 205662) | Populus deltoides microbial communities from Bellville, Georgia, United States - Xylem-PdKOR-R1 | ecosystem: Host-associated > Plants > Phyllosphere > Stem > Wood/Secondary xylem...
ATCTTACTCGTCATCATCTCAAACATGGCACCATTGCTTTGCCTTTTGTTCCTTCTTCCTTGCAGATTGCAGATTTCTTTACCAAGGCGCATTCCATCTCTCGTTTTCATTTTCTGGTTGGCAAACTATCGATGCTTGTAGCTGCCGCATTATGAGTTTGAGGGGAGATGTTAAATAATATTTATGTAGTCTTATTTATTAACGGTAGAATAGTACTTTCAGTTTGACCTATATATACTTTATTTGTATTTAGGTTAAAACTATGCATTCATAATATACAGATTATTCAGAATTCTAGCCTCCTTTCTTTATTTGATCTTAATTAATTTAACAGGGTATTCGAAGCGTAACTGTTGGGATGAGACTCGAAGCTTTTTGACTCGATGTCAGTGGAGGGCATTGTAGAGCCAGAAGAGGTCACTATGATAGCCGCTCGTTCAGCTTGCTCGCAGAAGGGGGGTTTGAGATTAGGGAAGAGTTTTCACGAATATGTAAAACTAGAAATGTAAATCACCATGAATATGAAATGTGGCTGCTTGGATTCTGCAAGAGGGATCTTTGATACCATAGGAGTTAGAGATGTGTTCTCTTGGACGAGCATGGTTAATTGGTATGCTAAAAGTGCTGAGCTAGTGCTGGCAAGGATGTCGTTTAATGAGATGCCGGAGAGGAATGTGTGCCATTATTGCTGGGAAACCACCCAAAGGAAGCTTTAGAATGGTTTGTATACTGCTGGAGGCTGCGTTTGTTCCTATGGAGAACATTCATAGATTTGAGACAAGATTTGAAATTTATATTAAAAAATAATATAAATCATACATTACATCACACCTAATAATTTTAATTTTTTAATTGAAATGGTTATTTAACAAGATATTAATTAAAAATTAAATAATTATGTGTTAAAAGCTTAATGTAAATTATATATCCATACATCATTTAAGAGTTATATAATAAAAATTATGTCTATGGATTAAAAATTTTATGTCTATCAATGAACGAGAGGTTTTATAAGTTAATATTTAATTGTTTGAGATCTTTCATAATTCTAAAAAAAAAAGTGAGATTTTTTATACTAGAACACTAATAGGGGTTGCTTTCTAAAGTGTTTTTTACTTGAAAATATATTAAAATAATATTTTTTTAAAAAAATTGTTTTTGATATCAACACCTTAAAACAATTCAAAATATAAACAAAAATAATTTAAAACAATAATAAATTTTTTTAAAATATAACCGTACCCACGTACATGTTAGAGAATAATATAAATCATATCTTGAACCTTACCTAAGAGCTTAAGCTATTGGGTTAAGATGGTTCTTTCACATGGTATCAGAGCCTTGATGACCAAGCGGTCACGAGTTCGAATCTCACCATCTCCATTTATTTGATAAAAATTAAACACAAGGTAATGTGGGTCTGTGCAAGTTTCAAGCCCAAAGTGCTTTCACTTGAGGGGGGGTGTTAGAGAATAATATAAATCATATCTTGAACCTTACCTAAGAGCTTAAGCTATTGGGTTGAGATGATTCTTTGACAGTACAATCACTATCATATTTGAAAGTTTTTTCATTTCATTTCATGTATAGAATTTGATGGAGGACATATCTCGGTCTCTCATGAGTAAGTTTTAACTCAGTCCCTCGCTACTATTTGTGTTATTGTGCTTGTTGTTCTTCTTGTATTATTATGATTATCTGATTGTTGTGTGCTGTAATAATATTATTATAAAAAATGGTAAAAGTGTAAAAAAATAAGGAGATTTTTGCTTGAAAAAAAAAACATTTTGAAATTAATTACAGAAGACAGTAAATTGAAAACATAGTCTAAACTCCAAGTTCATGCATACAACTATAGGATCTTTCATGGTCCATATTCAATCGAAAACCTTTTCATCGCCTGCATAGTATAATTACATCGACAGCACAACCAGCATTAGACGACGTCAGCGTGAGCCTTTAGAAAACTCAAGCCCCACCAAGCCTGGAAAAAAACAACCAAGTATTTAAGAGCAAAACATGTGAAATGGCTGAAGAAAAAAGAGAGACACCTAACCAAACATAAGACGACGTCAGCGTGAGCCTTTAGAAAACTCAAGCCCCACCAAGCCTGGAAAAACCAACCAAGTATTTAAGAGCAAACATGAGAAGTGGCTGAAGAAAAAAGAGACACGAAACCAAACCAGTTCATTGATTAACAAAACCAAACCAGTTATTATTATAATCTTATAAAGACAATGAATGATAATTTCCCTAATTCCCAGCTTTCTAGTGATTCCTCTGATATATGTGAAGGAAGTGCAGGCTTAACATAAAGGACTATATATTATAAAAGATCTCAAATAATTAAATATTAACTTATAAAACCTTTTGTTCATTGATAGATATAAATTTTTTAATCCATACACATAATTTTTCTTATATAACTCTTAAATGATGTATGAATGTCTAATTTATATTAAGATTTTAACATTTAATCATTTAATCTTTAATATCTTATTAAATAACCTTTTAAATTAAAAAATTAAAATTGTTAGGAGAGATGCAATGTATAATTTATATTATTTTTTAATATAGATTTCAAATCTCAACCTCTATAAAAGGCTCTTAACCTCTTTACCATCTTCATTTAAATTGGAAATAATTTTCAATCCTGCATGTATAGGAGGCAACCCTTCATTTGAAGTCCATGTAGTTTTTTATCATGATAAATTTTATTAAATAAAATATTTTCTATTTATCAAACAAAGTTAACTAAGGTGGTCTTATTAAAAAAACTGCATAAATTAATTTAGATAATTATTTAAAAATAATTATTTTAATATATTATTTATTTATAAATTCATTAAATCAAGGATATATACTCTACAAATCTCCATGCCCGAATAAATCAAAGTACTTGTTTACCTACCAGCAACTCCGAATCCATGAAGATAACAGCCCCTCCACACCCACCTCCATTCATATAAATGGAAGCAGATTTGAATGGAAAAGGGCACAATTACCATCTTTACATATTTATTATCATTTTAACAATAATAGTTTCTCATATTAAATCATATTTTGTGGAAATTGGATGTTGAATTTATCCACACGCTTTGTGAAATCACCATTCAAATTAATACTAGTGTATATACAAGAAAATATTTTGAGACCAATTGATCTATTTTTCAATTAAAACATTATAATAATAATAAAAAAAAACCCAGTTAACATAAGAATCTCATTAAATCCTGATTGCTCAAGAACTTACTCCATCAAATAATTTGCTCATGAATTATTGGTGTTTAGGAGCTGAGCACCTTTTACCCTTTATTAATTATTATTATTATTTTCAATTAAAACAAAATTAATTTCAACATTTTCATAGATTACTTTCTATATTTGTAAAGTGTTTTGCCCGTATTTGATCATATACTATTTTTTATATTGATAGAGTCAATCTAATCTTCATTTTGTTTTGTTATATTCTTTAATTATAACATTGTTTGTTTGCGTGTTAAGATCAATCCACAGATCCAATGCTTTGTGATTGCATATCATGTTGTATTTTAGCCATATATGACCTTGTGTAGACATATGTGTTAGATAGGCTATGAAAACACGTGTAGTTTAATTATGAGATAATTTTTTAAAAAAAAGACGTTTTCTAAACATGTAATCAAGAGTTGCCATCATTAAAAGTTATATGATTTTACTTTCAAGCAACAAATAGGTAATATACAAAAAACTTGCTTAAACTATCTCAAATTTCATATAAGAATCAAATTGTAAAATGTAAAGAAACATCAATCTAATATAGACATTGTTTGAGTAATGTAAAATAAAAAATGGCATGATGAACAAAAAAAAATATGAAAGCTCAGCTTTTGGGTGAAAAATGAGGTCTCAACAACTGTTAGCAAGTAAAGAGTAATGAATTCTTGTCAACTCTTTCTTATTGCAAGGACCTGAAAAACATAGTTAAGTGTCTGCAAAAATATTTTATGTATCCATCTATATGTTTGGATTGAATGTATAAAATAAGTATGGCACATACCTCAAACATTAGTCTTAGAATGTAAAAACCTTTAAACTTTCTTGGACAAGCATTGCCAAATTGTTTTCTCCATTAGATTTTTTTACATATATATAGCAAAAAAATTCATCAACAATAAACAAAAATAACATTAAGAAAACCAAGTGAAAAATAAAGATCAAAATATCTAACATCGCAACACGGGTAATTTATCTAGTTATGTTTAATGAATTCCTCTATCAAAATAAATTTGTAATAGAAAAACACATAAAATTTATAATAGAAACCGACACACATAAAGTTTATTGAACAATAATTATAAATAAAAACAATGCAAGGCTGCATATAACACATAAAATTTATTGAACACTAATTAAAGAAAAAAACAATGCAAGGCTACATATATGAAAAATATTATAACAAAAATCAATATTAAAAAAATTATAAAAAATTAATAAAAAAAACCACAGATGAATCATACCTACCTCTCTAAAAATTAAATACATTCAATATCATTTTAAAATAATCACAATCTAATTAAAACATAAACCAAAAGATTATTTGAAAAGATATACACAAATAATGCATTATTTTTTTAAAAGAAAAACTGAAAAATAAAAAAAGAACCAGGTCAGGCGTTGCTAAAACTAGTAAGTCCGGCCTAGTGCCTGACCTAATAAAGCACCTGCCTGCATGCGAGTTTGCAACGTCAGGCCTCAGTGCGAGCCTTTATTTTTTTTAAAGAAAGTTTAATGGGGTGGAGGATGTGTCGTCCACCTCAAATAGTTAAAAAAAAAATGATGCATTGCCCGTGTCAGCTTACAACGTGTCACTTGAGAAACCTAGAATTCGGTCACTGTGGTGGCTGGAAAAATAGGGTCTTTGTCTTTTCACCCTAAATCTCATTTTCAACCTTTTTTTTAACCTAAAACACCTAAAAAACACCCTAGAGACCTTATTAAACCAATCTATGGCCACCCAAAAGCCAACAAATCGCCTTAAAACCCGAAATCCACCGGAAATAAAAATTCTTCTCAAGCTCAAATCTGTTGTTTTAGGTGTTTTCAAAGTAAAAAAAAAACACTTAAACGTAACCCCCCTCATCATATGGAACCTTCTAACATAAAAATCAACTGTTTAATTTGGTGGATAGAATCTTCCCTAACAACCACTTTCTCTCTTTAGGCTGGAATCCAGTGACACCCTCTCTCTCCTCCCAACAAAAAAGGACTGAAAAAAAAAAAGAAAATATAGGGGATTAAAATGAATATTTCAACTAAACTTTCAACCCGCCCCCCAGGTTCCCCGAGAGTTTTACTTCAATCCCTTAGCTTTCAATTGAATCCTCTCTCCTAAGAAAATATGCAATCAGGGGCTAATTTTGGCTTAAAATAGCCAAATCGTTCAAAATAAAAGTTTGAAGACCAAAGTGAAAATTTTCAAAAAATGCATTGCTCCAATCTATAGTGAATTGTGAAAGAGTGCATAATATTTTTTGCTACAGTAAAATGCTGATTCCTTTTAGTTTTTTTTTGCAATTCCTGCTCACTCTTAATAGACAAGTCACCTAAATATTTATGAGTGTGGTTATCTTAATTTGATTGGACAAACTAATCCATCGTCAAAAGTGGTTTTTATTAAAAAAAAATAGCTTTTTTTAAAAAACAATTGGTGAAATAACATAGTTTTTTTTAAAAAAAATAGCACGATTTATACATGTCATAATTGAAAAACACGACATTCATAGTTTGTTACTATTCAGAATAGCGATAAGCTAAAAAAATTGTAAAATAGGCTATACATTAGAAGAGAGGAGAGAGCAAAAACAAAAAAAAAAAAAGAAATAGACTCTGAAAACACACTGAAGCTCCAATTATTACATCACTATACTATGAAAAAGTTCTTAATGAGATAAATCCAATAATTTCAAGGAAGGTCACCAATGGTAACCCACATGTGCAACACTTGTCCTCCAAAAATGGTTGGTGGCTTATTTGCCTTTGGCGATAAATATAGCCCACTCGAAGTCACCATTGATGATCTTGATATTGTTTGATTTATCTTGTTGAAATTTTTTTATGGTACTGGTGGTGCCGTAATCGGAGCTTTATTATGTCTCTAGTGTTTTTTTTTCTCTCATCTCTTCTCTCTCCTAATGTGCAATCCATTTCACTTTTTTGGATGTTCATATTCAAGATAGTAACAAACTATTCTCTCTCCTAATGTGCAATCCATTTCACTTTTTTGGATGTTCATATTCAAGATAGTAACAAACTATGCATGTGGCGTTTCTCAATCACAACATATACAAATTATGTTATTTTGTCAAATTTTTTTTCAAAATGTGTCATTTTACCAATATTTTTTTAAAAAAATACTAACAAGAAAAATAGCCATAAAAAACCTCCAAGAACCAAACAATACAATTATTAGTCCTCTAGATATCAATATCTCAAGCAATAGGCAATGCTAGCTATTTGACTTGAGCTCTACCACGGGCAGATACTTTTTTCTTTTACAAAAAATATTTTATATCTAATGTGTTTTTCTACATAAAAAAATTCCAAGATCAAATAAAAAAAATCATGCATATATATAATTAAATAAATCGAGAACTATATATGTTAATAAACAAAACAAAAAAGGTCATTAACAATAACTTAAAATAAAATTAGAAAACAAATCAAGGGACATTCATTGATTAAGATATTTAATCTCACAAGATACAATATTTACTCAGATGTGTTTATTGAATTTTTTTATTAAAATTATTTTTTAATTTAATCAAATAATAATAGAAATAGACTTATGCATTAAATTGATTAAATAAAATAAAAGGGAGAAAACCATATTATGCAAGGATGCACTTATTAGAAATATTATCTGAAAATAAATATTTTTTATTTTCAAAAATAAAATTAATATATACAAAAAAATTAAAAACAATTATAGATAAATATGAATAGTCTTTTCAAAAATCAAAATACACACAACACCATTGAAAAAATCTATATCCAAAAATTGTTAAATAAGCAAAAAAGAAAAATCATATAAGAGAGATATTAATTGAAACATAAATTTTAAAAATATTTAGAAAAAAAACATGTTAAAAAAAGATATCAATTAAAAAAAAATATTAGAAAATAATAGTAGCCTGGTGTTGTAGTTTAACTCCTCATACCTGTGATCCGAGCCATAGATTTAAACGTGTTAAATAATTTTTTTCTTATATATATATATATATTAAAGGTAAAAAAACAAAAAACACAGGCCCGTGGACCTATGGCCCAGCACGCATAGGCCACTGTAATGAAAAGCCTAGCCGCGTAGGTAGGCCTACAAGCTCGGGTCTGCAGGTCTGAGTTTGGTTTTTTTTTTTTTTGAATTTTTTAAAGGGGTTAATAACTTGGTGTCAACCCTTATTTTTTGAGAGAAAAAAAAAAAGCAGGCAATGCAAACAACGAGTCATCTACAAGCCCATATTTCGCCCACCACTACAGTGGCTGAAAAATAAAGCAATGTTTTTTTCCCCAAAAACCCAATTTCTAAGTCATTTCAACCTAAGAACACATTTATAACATATTTAGAACACTTACAAACAATCCATCAATTCATAATACCTAAAAAAGGTCTAAAAAACTAAAATCAAACCGGGTTAGTTTTGACTTTCTCGGCTTAGATTTGTTTTTTCTGGTAACATTCAGGCTTTAAAGGACTACTATCAATCCCCTTTCATCGCATGGGACTCGTGGACATAAAAAAAATCATTTTAGTAGCCGGAAATAGCGTGAATGATAATTTTTTCTTTCATCGTTAGAATTCAGCAACCCCTCTCTCTGCATTCTCTAACCAAAAACTAAAAAATAATACAAATGAACTTTTGTACTAAAAGTGAAAATTTAAAACTTAAAGGGACCTAAATTGTATAAATTACGTTATTTTTAAATATTGAGGACCTAAGTGTATTTTTCACAAAATCTTTGGCACGTGCCACCCATGTATGACACTTTTTTTTTTTTTTTGGTTCCTGTATTCTAATTTCACCCTTACCTAAAAAATCAAAAGCAATTAGCATTTAATCAGAACCTAATTGCCTAAAATAAGACGTTGAGAACCAAAATAAATTATTAAAAATAAACAATAGGTCCATAATATTTTGTGTGTGAAAAATGCTTTTCGGTCAAAAAAAAAACCCACACTTTTTATATTTACTTATATATATAGTATCATGATGATGATTATATCAATTGAAAAAGCTTTGTCACACATGATATTATTTGCTCATAATCACTCCTTGTAGTATAATGATTATTCTCTAGACTTAGTAAAGAGTAAGATTTCCAGAACAAAAACATAAAGTGTTCTTATACCATTAGAGATTTAACTTCTTAGATTATAGCATGTAAGTTTTGTGAGAAATGAATGGAAAGAAGAGTAATATTATATATAAAAAAAATAAAAATTAAACCACTTTTCTTTGTTTGAAAGCTAAAACTAGAAATAGAAAATAAAGGAGAGGAAAATAAATCCTTAACTTTCTTTTTTTATACAGAAAATTTTGATTTTCCTAGTTTTATAAAATAGAGAATTAAAGTAATACAAAAAAATGGACAGAATTTCGCTAATAAAACCATCTAAAAAATTGTATTCATTAATTCAATAAGTTTGTGTTGACACAATCATGACCTCATGATAGCTAAAAAAAAAAACTTAAGGTTTGACGCCCCAAAATCAAAGGATGGTGTTCCTATTATGTACTCCACCCATTCATTTTTCTAAAGGAAAGAATACAATAGATAAGTCGTTTGAAAAAGACATCTATGACATCATACCATCTATTTCTTTTTTATCCAAGTACTTACCATCCATGTACTTCTTTACCGAAATATAAGGCACCAAGTGCTTGTTATTTTGTGTTCCTAAATTTTCATCTTTTTGTTTAACCTTTTAACCATAATAATAATCGCATACCATATGTTTATTATTAATAATGACTGAGATAAATATAATAAAAATCCCAAATTTATTAGGAATTATTACACTCTAATGATTGGTTGAACCTCCTTTTTTTTTTTTTATTCATAAATCCCATCTTCACTATCTCTATATATCCCATCTTCACCTACAGTCGTTGATTACCAGTAAAGAAACAAATATCAACGACTGGAATATTGGATAAATATCCCATCGTTCATTGTGTATATATATACACAACGTGTCCCTACAATCTAAGAAACAAAGAAAGGGAATGAGAGCCACCTCCCGCTTACCTCACTAAAAGCGTCAGCACGCTCATGGTGTGACAGTAAGCAGGACTAGATTTTGAGGTAATAGAGCTAATCTCTGCTCAGGGTTCACATTTGAAAAAATTACCTCACTAATAATCTGTTTCTTGTGGGCAAATCTCTTCACTATCTCTATATATCCCCTACCTAAAGGTTCCATTTAGATTTTGAGGTAATAGAGCTAATCTCTGCTCCAACACTAGCCCTTCTCTCTTCACAGAAACTCTTGTATCTCCTGAGAAGGAATGGCACAAGTTCATCTCTTCTCGAAGAAACTAAAACCAAGCCATATAAGCCATGCTCTTTCATTTCCAATCCATGTCCTTGAGGCTTTTCCAATTCCTGATGGAGCCCATATGATGAATTTTGAAGCAGTCGATGCTACTGATAATGCATGGAGGTTTTGTCTCTCAACCCGTATGACTGGAGCTTACCCAAAACCCGTTCTTCTACGCTCTTCTTGGCACCGTTTTGTAGAGCAGAAAGGCCTTGCTCCCGAAGACAGGGTTGTCTTCTTCATGGAGAGAGATGAAGCTAATGACATGATCTGGAGGTACACGGTTAGAGCTCAACGAAAAGTGATGATCTTGATGGGGCAAGATGTTTGGGTCGATGTCGAGCATCTTCCCCTATATGGTCTTTGAAGAGTTTGACATATAAGCTGTTGGCACGAAAAGAGTCCTTTCCACTCCACTGGTACTTTGTTAACCTAGCCTTACAGCTACTTTTGGTTTCCAAGTAATCAATATCATGCATATTATTGTACACTTTGGTATCTTGTTTGGTTTCCAAGTTTCTTTCCTTTTCTGCTTAATGTATGTGTGCCTCTCGTGCCCTATGAGCTTTGAATCGAAAGAACATAATATTGAAGCTAATAAAAATAACTAAGAGTCTTTTCCAACAAGCCATGTAAGTGAGCATTCCACCAGGACCAGC
>Ga0325400_1007808_pt1 | contig 10238 bp, 6 predicted proteins | sample PopdelMetagenome_2_FD_205662 | JGI IMG/M metagenome (GOLD analysis project Ga0325400, IMG submission 205662) | Populus deltoides microbial communities from Bellville, Georgia, United States - Xylem-PdKOR-R1 | ecosystem: Host-associated > Plants > Phyllosphere > Stem > Wood/Secondary xylem...
CTAATTACCTGCCAAACAATGTAGCATCTTTCTTGTCCACTTCTCTTCTCCTCTCTCTTATCCATTTATATAGAAAATTAGGGAATTAGCACACAAAATCAAAACAATTGGCAAAATATTTTTATGATATAGTATATTTTCATCTTATCGCGCTTCAGACACATGATATTTACTAAATGTAGCTATTCCTAAGCATCACAAGATAATTGTCGCGCTTTAGAATATCAACATTTGGTAAATGTTACGCTTCTGAACCGCAACAAGATAAAACTTAAATTATATGGTTCAACTGGTTGACCGATTTATAATGGCTAGTAAAATTATTGACCGGTTCCGAAAATAACAAGGAAAATCTCAAAACTACTAAAATTGAGGGTCTCAGTGAGATTTTTAATATCTAAAGATCTAACAGTTCGCATAGCGACGCAATTGATATAATAGGGAAAACAGCCTTTGAAAACTCTTGTAAAAACTTGAGCGCAATTCAATGGTCGGATAAAAAATTATGGCATTTTGAGTCGTTCTTCTGGTCTGGTGCGGCCAAATCTTCTTTTGGGATTAAACCTGTTTCACTGGTTCATAAATGCATCTATTAGGCCATCCACATAATTTGTTTGGGGCAAATCCTCATTTAGTTATAACAGACTCACACTTGATTGCTTAAAATCACCTATTATCGCAAACTCAACTACATCATTGACATTGAAAAATTAAAGACAACTTCTATGTTAACACTAACCTTTTGAGTCTACAAGTTGGATAAAGATATATATTTTGACTCAAAATATATTTGGAAGAAAAAGTTTATTAAATTATGGTTTTTAAGTGAGACGGTCATTGTTTCATACAACTAGATCCAACCGATCGACCAGTTAAGCCTGATGGTTAGAATTTCACCTTGTCGTGCTTCAGAAGTGCGATATTTATTAAACATCGCTATTTTGAAGCGCGACAACATAAAAATACGTTATCTCACTAAATCTTTTTTGAATGGTGTTATTCTACCAAATATTTTAAGAATATGTGCTAATTATAAAAAATTTCACAGTTATAAACTACTTTCATGGGTTATATATTCAATTGTGAAAAAAAATTATATGTAAAAGAAATGAGACACTATTGAAAAATAAAATGTACTGCAAAAGTGATAAATTCTAATCCAGAACAATTAATAGGTTCATTTTATAAATTTATTTATACTACCTACACCAATTATATGTTGTAAATGATGAATTTATTGAATTTTCTCTATAATTTATGTATCGATTCTCGCAATATGAAAGAAAGAAAAAAGTATAATTGAGGAGAAAATAGCTAAAAATGTAATTATTTTAGAAGCGTCTCTAATATGTCTTTATGTATTTAATTACTTCTAATATATTTCTAAATGAATTTATATTAATTTAGGAGGAATTAATGAAATGTACATCAATTTAATCATGAATCAACTTGATAATGATAGAGTGATATTGCATTTTTTGTATGAACCAAGAGGGCCTTTAAATATGATGCAAAATGAACCTTGATTTATACAAAGAAGGTCCATTAAATGCTGCTAATGACTTCTCAAGGACTTCAAACATTCTTTAATAAAGATACGAAAATACCAAAGGGTTCGAGAGAGGGCAACCCTATAAAGAATTTGGCCATATCAAAAAAATTAGCAATCATGAGAAAGGTGGGAGAACAAAGAAGATATCGATTTAAGCAAGATGCCTTTATTTGAATCAAATTACAATGGAAAAAAACCACTATACAAGTTCTACAAGGAGAAAATAAATAACCTGTTAATATATCATATGTTAATATTTATTTATTTAAATGAAAAATAAAATCTTATTTTTTAATCCTAAATCATTATCATTTTTTTTCATGATCCAATAATTTATAGAAAAGAGTTTCCCTTGTATGTACATAACGAGATTATTATTTGCCTTCGTCGTTCTACAAGTCTTTTTCTTTTTGTGGATGACATTATTATTTTCTTTGACAACATTTATTAATTTAGAATTTAATTTGAAAATCATATTTTGACATGGGTACTTGTAAACCTCCTTTCAATGCCAAAAAATTAGGAAATACAAACAGTAATATTGATGGATTTTTTTTCATCGATAAATTATGGTGAAATTTATCGACAAAATATTTTCTCGCAGTGTCCCTCAGTATACACTGATGAAATTTTTTTGTTGGTGTATACCAATGGAATTACAATGAGAAAAAAAAGAATGAAAAAAAATGACGCATCAAGCTTTCAAAATAAAATATTGACGACAAAAACTCATTGCTACAATCCATCAGTAATATTTAAGTTATGAACTAGCGAGCGACCCCCCTTCCCCATTTCTTTTTCTTCCTCCATTTTTCTATGCAAATAACAGTAGAACCCCCCTATTTTATCACAAATCAAACTACCATCACCATAAATCCGACCACCCTAACACTCAATCTATCAGCATCCTTATTTTAGTTCAATTTTTTTTTAGAATTCCTCATGTTAAGTAAGCAAAACTACCTATTTTTTATTTGAAATCAATTTTAAAATGTTAATTTTAATGGCATTTTAAGGTAGTATATGTAGTTTGTTTGTGTGTTTACTTGTTTTATAGCTTTTTTCCATATAAATTTGTTCTATGAATGTATGATTTGTACATGTTAGGGTTTGTTTTATATCTTAAAAAATTATATTTGTTTGTAATTTGATGAAATCAATTTTGATTTTGTGACTTAGGTTTTTTGTAATGAAATAAGTAATGACTTATTAAATGGATACATTTCATATTTTGTTAATTTTATTGTTGAGTTGAAGATTTCGGTAAATGTGGAGGAATTTGAATTTTTGTAGAAAATTGATAATGATTTAAGAGTATTATTATAATACATTGAATAAGTTTGAGTTAAACCAATATTAGCTAATTTATTTAGTTCACATAATTAATTAATACATGTTGTCATCAATATTCTATATAGATTTGATATAAGTAATGGATGATCGTTCTTGGATGTAATGAGTTTCACTTGAAGGGCTGTGTAGAATGGATTATTGTAATGTAGTTGATGGTTTTATTAATTATGCACTATCTATCCAAGAAATATTAGTGGAGACGATGTTAGATGTCCATGTAAGAGGTGTAAGAATAAAAAGTTTCTCGATCTAGATGTTGTAACGATACATCTTTTATAAAAATGATTCATGGAGAAATACTTATGTTGGTTTGCACATAAAAACTATATTTTCCTTACGAGATCATGATATAAAGGATGATTCAGTCAACTTCTAGTTCTAGCAACATGCATGGAGTTATAGATGACAATAGTAATTCTGATAAGAATATGGTTATAGATGCGATGTGAATGAATCAGAGTTACTTATATGAAAGAACCAAATGCAAATGCGGCTAGGTTTTTTGATCTTTTAAAACACTCTGACGAACCATTATAGGATGGGTTCACAAATCACAAAAAATTATCAATCATTGCACATGTGTTCACCATCAAGTTAGAGCATGGGTTGGGTGAGATCGGTTATGACATAATTGTCTAATGCGCAAGAAATATTTTACCTAAAAGGAATAAGCTGATAGAGAACTTCTATACTACTAAATCCATAATGAAACCTTTTGCCCTAGGATACTAGAAAATTAACATGTGTCCAAACTTCTGCATGTTTTACTATTTTGAAAATGCAGATTTGACCGAGTGCAGAACTTGTGGGCATGCTCGTTATAAACCTATAACTGGCAAGGAAATGACTTGTCGCACATAAAAAGCTTAGATACTTCATAATCACTCCATCAGAGATGTGTATGAGGCTAAAATTCATGTTTTTATCTACGGTCAAACTTGATCCTAATAGTTCGAGTTGAAATATAGATGTTTGTTTTGGATTGTTGATTGATAAGTTAAAGCAATTGTAGTCATCTGAGACTTTGACTTATGATGTCTCAAGGAAACAAAATTTTAAGATGAAGGTAACTTTGATGCAAACTATCAATGATTTTCTTGCGTATAGAATGATTAGAGCACGCATGGAAAATTAATGTGTCTATATTGTATGGAAAATAATAGGGCTTTCACTTTAAGGGGAAAATTAGTTGAGTCATATGGACAAGAGCTGCCGAATTGTTTTTAAAATGGGAATGTTATTATCTTTTTTAATCATTTAATTTGTGTAGATGTCAAGGGAAAAATTAGTTGTGAGTCATATGGACATGAGCTCTACTAGTTCTTTTAGCAATGTTTCTAACCACCATGAGTTGTTAGGTGCTGATTATAAACAAGTCACTGAGGCACAAACAACCTCTCTCAATGCAGGCTTGTTGATTGCGAAGTTGCCTCGCTGAGAGGGGTCCATTAATAGCGGGATGTATAAGCTGGGAAGTACGTTGCCTAGTGGAAGTCTGACCATTTAATGTAAGTTTGTTTTCATTTCCTGCACGATTAGAAAATAAAGAATAGTTAATATTTTTTTAAAAAATTCAATTAACGAATTTAATTTTAGGTTTACAAATGTTGAGGCTACCCACATAACGACATTCGTGATGAAATCATTGATGAAAGTGCTATTTTTTCAATGGACTCATGTTTCCAAAAATCTTTAATGAAAACCCATGATCGATGTTTGGTTTGTAAAGTTCAAGGTTAGGATATACTTAAGCAATTTTTTTATGTTAATTCGGTTAGTTTATTAATTTTAATGAACTAATTTTTTTACAAATTTGACATGTATGAAAAAGTTTTGCTGGGATAGGGCTGATAACGCTGTTGCTAAGAGGGTTTAGGAGAATCACAATGTAATTAGGTAAAATTAAATTAAATTTGTTAATTTATTTTATTTAAATATTAAAATTCATTTTTTTATTATCTTAACCGATAATTCATTTCTACCTTATAGGTTGCGTGATTTTTGGTATAAGACGCAAAAAAAATGCTAAAGTAATAAGTTTTACAAGTTGGAAAGACGTGGTGGTTTGGAGGGGTTTCAGACCACAACACGTCTCGAAGGCTATATAGGCAGATAAAACCCAGCACGTGACATCCATGCGTTTCGTGCGGCAGTCGAAGTCTGATGTGGAGACCCAAAACAAGGAGATTCACGGTTTAATTACCACTCATACCGATGGATCCATTTTGTTTGTTTTACATGCGAAGCGAATGATAATATTCTTTTTTATTACATCCATTCTTTTAAAAAAATTGTTGTTTTATATAAAAATGTTTAACTAATAGTAGTTCTTTTTGCAGGCTACGACTTTTAGACGCAAACCAAGACCGATGAATTTTTTTTGTAGAAACTCACATGCGAAATGCTTACCATTAAAAATGGGTATAACAACTCATGGACAACTGAGCTTAAAAGTTCATGGTAAGTTGGATTTCAACAATGTTTTTTATTAAGTTATTTTTTAAGAATTTGTTGACGTGTTTTTTTTTTTATTTTTTCAGAAAACATATAACACCGATGGAATAAATCCCTTGAAAAATTATGGAAAGTTTGAAAAAAAAGTACAAAACATTCCATTGACAACATGTACTCGTCGATGGAATTATAAATAGTATTTTTGTCGGTGATATGACATACTCACCGATAGTATTACTGACGGAATGATGCCAACAACTTGTTTTTGTTTGACACGCTTTGTCCGTCTATAATTCTATCAGTGATAATATTATTGGCGGAATGTCCGACAAAATAGAAATCACCAACGATAAGTTTTTTTGATTAACAGTAACCATTCGTGATTTCATCATTAAAAGTTTTTTCAAAAAAATTAGTGTCTAAATACTAATGGAATAATCCATCAACAAAATATAAAATTCTGGTAGTGTTTAAGATGAGTGCTCTTAGTAAAAAAAATCCAATCATTCCTTATCTCTAGAAAGAAAAACATTAATTTATTTATAATACTCCATCATTAGATTAAGAGTCATCTAATTGAACATGATATTTTATTCAAAAAAGATTATATATAAAGAAAAGAAGTCACTCTTATTATCATTCTACAAAATCTATTTATATATGCGTTTGTGTATGTTATATTTTGATATTTATTAATGTTTCTTTTTACCAAATGTAATAGTTTTTCGAAGATAATAGTTATAGATATGACTTCTTTTTATTTAAAGATGATAGTTGTAGTAATGTTTGTAACACACACACACACACGAGACGTCGAGGCAAATTAATAATGTAAAAATAAAAATAAAAGGTAATTTTCTTGTTTTATGATAACTAAAAACCCGATCTGGTTTTTAAAATTTTAAATAAGAAACTGATTATGCTAGAGAGAAGATAAACATCATCTTAAAACATCAAATTTTAAGTAAGTTGCATTGTAATTGTTTTTAATAATAAAATACCTATTATACTCGTGCTAAATTTAGCCTAAAATGATATGTGTATTCTTATGAAAGGATCACTAAATTTAGGATAGTTATTTGAGACCTGAGTCTAGCAAGAAAGCCTAATCACTTTTTAAAAGAAAATGACTGGTGTTGGACCTACAAATATGATAAATTATGAATTAGGCTTTGATTCTACTTGATGAGTTATTCCTAAAGTCTTTTGAAGTCGTGTTCACCCAACCTGAATTCACTTGCAATGGTGGTGTCATATCCTAGCACATGATAAATTTTAAAAGAAATTTTCACACATTGATAACATAATAAAAAGAGAAAAAATATTTTTTAAAAAATAAAATTCATATGGTATTATTAAAAAAAACAAATGTTATCACCATAAGAGCAATATCACCAATAAAATAACAATTTATTGTATTAAAATAAAAGTTAATGAAAAGAGACTTTCAACTCATAAAGCAAATTCATAAATATAAATTTGAAAACAAATGATTTTTTAACTTTTAAAAAGCAAAATTCTTCTAGTGATTGTCTTATCTTGGGTTTAACCTAAATGAAAAAAAAAATTTAATTTTATTATAAGAAAATAGCAAAATTCAATTACTGTTGTTGAAAGGAGATAAATGGTTGTCTTGGTTCGAGTTCAAAGAAAGAGATCAGGTTGTTAATGGCTAAGGGCTATGGCTAAAGGAGGTTGTGTTTTATGGTTTTTGGTGGATCTTGTTAGAAAATGATATAAATTATATTTTAAGATTTCATTTAACAGTTTAAATTATTAGATTAAGATGATTTTTTAAGATATCTGTGATGAAGGAAAAGAAGAGGAGTATAGTGGGTTGGTTCCTCAGAAAAAAAATAAAATTACAGTGGCAAAGAGGAGGAGATTTGATTACTTCTGACAATGCACGGAAGAGAGATGGAACCGTGGCTGTGGAGGTTTTGTTGGCTATGGAGGTGTGTGGTGGTTGGCATGAGTAAGGGAAATCGTTGTAGTTTTGATAGAAGTGATAAGAAATTAAGAAAGAAAAGGCTAGAGTCTTTATATATATATATATATATATATATATATATATATATATATATATAGTATGGTTTTTTGTTTTTTATTTCTCTTTTTTTTTTGGGTGTTTTCTGTTTCTTAGTATCGTTATTGTGATCTCTCCTAATTTTTTTTTTTTTAGATTGCTATCTTTATTTATAGTGTTTATTTTCAGTTTGATCTTTTCCTTCAACTTTTTATCTTCTGATTCTTTTCTTGATCTCTAATTTTAAATTCTTCTGTCTTTTACGTTTGAAATTCACTTTTTCTTTAAATTTATTTTTTTAAAAAAAATTTAAATCCTGATTATTTGAAAAATGGGTCTAAACTTTATTTTTGGTCCCTTTGTTTTTCTTATTTCTAAAATTTTTATTTTCAAAATATATTATAAAAAAAATTAAAGATTGAGTTATGACAAAACATCTATATATCAAATATCTATAAGATTCTATTCTTCAATCATTTTTTTTATAATTAATATTTGAACAATTAACAGTTAACCCCAACTTTTAACTTCAAAGCAAACACAACTTTAATCAAAAGACAAACAATGATGGCTTTAAATTACCTTTTTTCCATGAGTGCTGTATAAATATTTTACTATAAAGAAACCCCGTTTTCCCCACTGTTATATTCACCTTTCACATCATTAGAGTTATGGGAGTCTGTTTTATTTATTTTTTAAAGTGTTTTTTATTTAAAAAATATTAAAATAATTTTTTATATATATTTTAAAAATTATTTTTGATATCAATGCATCAAAATAATTTAAAAATATAAAAAACAATAATTTGAAGCAAAGAAAAAACTAAAATAAAATTTAAATTTTTTCAAAAACGTTTTTGAAATGCAAAAATAAAAAGAGATATGTTCACCTAGTGTGAAAAAAAAAAATTAAAAAAAAACCGAGAAAATGACTCATCCAAAATGTTCTTTGATCTCATTGAATATTTACTTCAAGAGATGTATATGGATTCACCTCTAGGTATCACTTGGCTATAAATGAATTAAAAAAAAATTCATATGAAAAAAACTGAACCCTTGTAGTAGTTTCATATGAAAATTCAAGAGATGTATATTGAAGTAAATATTCATTATGTAATAATTAAAATCCATTTATCTGATTTTTTTTCAGAACAAGTCATTCATATGAAAAAAACTGAATCCCTTGTAGTAGTTTCATATATTTTTTATAAGGAAAAATAATAATTTTATTAATGTTAAATAAAGTAGAGATAAATTACTTCTTTCACATTATATCTAGAGAAATTATAAATTGTTTGAGAAAAAAAATTAATCAACAACTTCAACAATATCAAATGGTTTTTTAGACAACTTATCCTTTCAATTATTTGAAAAACAAAGTCTATATATATAAGAAAACTCTTTAAAATTCTCCAAATCTAGATTCTAGATTCTACATATAAAATTAATTTTATTTTACACGCAAATAACTTTAATTAATCAATCATAAATTAATAGAAATTATTGAATATAGTACTAGATTGATTGATTATAAAAAATCAAAAACCTCCGATAAAAACATCTTCAATTAAAAAAAATTATTTTGAAGAGCTGAATTGTCCGTATAACATTCTAAATAATGTAAATATGATTTTTGTTCTTGTATATAATTTAATGGTAAAAACTATTTAAAAAAGTTTAATTGTTAATATGGTATTTTAACCCAAAGTAGATATTCTTCCAATAAAAAATAACTATAAAATCTATATTTAAAGTAGAAAAATCACAACAAACGAGGAGAGAAATTAGGTGCTTTATATATATATATATATTTTTTTCTCTATAATTTAAATCATAGATACAAGAGCCTTATAGATAAGTACAAATTCTAGATTTATAGATACAAGTGCTTTATATGCATTAAAAAAAAAAAAGGTTTTAAGGATATTTATGAAAGCGAATGTTTCCTTTCTCTAGCTAGCCATAATGTTTATTAATAGAATTCTTTTTTCTCTAAAATTTCATTAAGTGAAATGGTATGGGCAGGGAGAGGCATTTATGATTTTGCAGCATCATTTTAAGAGAGGGAAAATGGCATGCAATTTGAAATGGGATGCCTCGTGTAATCAAGGCACTGAAATTAAGGGAAGGGTAATTATTTTTGGTTCGGTTTGGTTTTTATAAAAAAAATAACTAAACTGAATTTAAAAAAAAAACTGAAACCAGTTCAAACTGACCGGTTTCGGTTCGTTTTTTGGATAAAAACCGGTTCAAACCGGTTTGGCTTGGTTTTTTTCCGGGTTTTTTTCTCGGTTTGGGTTCAGTTTGGTTTTTTCGGTTTCAGGCTTATAAAACCGATACCAAACCGGTCGGTTTTTTTAAAATTTTAATCTGTTTAATTGATTTTTTTCAGGGTTCGGTTTTTTCGGTTATTTGTTTTTTGGTTTTCTTGATTTAATTGGTATTTTTATTTTTTTGTCACCTCTAAATTAAGGAGATGTGTGATATTAATTGGGAGTGGTTATTAATACTTCATTTGAAATATTAACTTAATTACAAAATTTGAGGGCATGGCCCCTCCCAAGTATCATATGTTTTATATTTAGCTAAAGGGTCTTGCTGACAAATTAATGTACCTTTCAAATATAATTAATTATTGTACTTCACGTTTAACTAATTACAAGTGCTATTAATCTCTTTAAAAATACAATTGTATTTTTAATATTTAATATAGAATTATTAATAACGTACCCTTTTCCATATAAAAATATCCTTCTTCGCATAAATCACTTTTTTTAAAAGTTATTCTCACAAATCATTGTACTTTCCTTATTTCTAACATTTTTATAATTACTTTGTTCATTTTATTCTCTAT
>Ga0325400_1007809_pt1 | contig 10238 bp, 6 predicted proteins | sample PopdelMetagenome_2_FD_205662 | JGI IMG/M metagenome (GOLD analysis project Ga0325400, IMG submission 205662) | Populus deltoides microbial communities from Bellville, Georgia, United States - Xylem-PdKOR-R1 | ecosystem: Host-associated > Plants > Phyllosphere > Stem > Wood/Secondary xylem...
TCGCCCGCATCGGGCAGCGCGTCCTCACCCGCCACCCCGTCCAGCCAGGCGACGCCGCTGCCGACCACCCAGCGATCCGCCACGACCGCGGCGGTGGCCGCGGGCGTCAGCGACGCGAGCGGGGCGGCGGGCGACCCGTCGGGGGCGAAGGGCTGGACGAACAGCTCGCCATGGCCGCCCTCCATCGCCACCAGCACCGGCGCGCCCGGCCGCCGGGCAAGCGCGCGCACCGCCAGCAGCGCGGTCGACGAATAGCCGGATACCGGCACGCCCCAGCCGATCCCCAGCCCGCGCGCCGCCGCGATCCCGACGCGGATGCCGGTAAAGCTGCCCGGTCCGCAATCGACCAGGATCCGCCCGGCGCGGCCACCGCCGGGCAGGGCGGCGATCATCGGCAGCAGGCGCTCGGCATGGCCGCGCCCGACCGCCTCGTGCCCGCGCGCGACCACCACGCCGTCCTCGATCAACGCGACCGAGCAGGCGGCGGTGGCGGTGTCGATCGCCAGCGTCCGTGTCATGCCGCCCGCAACCCGGGTCCCGCCGCGTCCGCCAAGCTCAGGCGAACCGGTTGAACGTTCCGAAGTCCGGCCGCGGCAACCGGTCGTGCACCGTGGCGGGATCGCCATGGCCGATCGTGGCGATGAAGTTGGCGTGGACCGACGGCGTGTCGGCGAAGAACGCCTTGTCGACCTCGCCCGCGTCGAACCCGGACATCGCGCCGATATCCAGCCCCAGCGCCCGCGCCGCGATCATCAGATAGGCGCCCTGCAGCGTCGAGTTGCGGAACGCGGACGCCTGCCTCAGTTCGGCATTGCCCGCGAACCAGCTCCGGGCATCGGCGTGGGGGAACAGCCAGGGCAGCTGTTCATGGAAGTCGGTGTCCATGCCCACGATCACGGTGGCGGGCGCCTGGCGGATCTTGTCGGGGTTGGTGCCGGTGGCGCACGCCGCCAGCTTCTCCTTGCCATCCGGCGTGCGCACCCAGACCAGCCTGGCCGGAAGCTGGTTGGCGGAGGTCGGGCCCCATTTCATCAGCTCCCACACCGCTTCCAGCTCGGCGTCGGCGACCGGCTCGTCGGTGTAGCCGTTGAACGACCGGGCGGTGCGGAAGATCGCGTCCAGCGCCGCATCGTCGAGCCTGGGGGTCGTCATACCGCGCGCACCTCCGTCACCTCGGGGACATAGTATTTCAGCAATTGCTCGATGCCGTTCTTCAGCGTCGCGGACGATGACGGGCAGCCGGAACAGGCGCCCTGCATGCGCAGGAAGACCTTGCCCCGCTCGAACCCGCGATAGACGATGTCGCCGCCGTCATTTGCCACCGCCGGGCGAACGCGGGTGTCGATCAGCTCGCGGATCTGCGCCACCACGTCGGCATCGGCGGGATCGTCGGTATAGGCGTCCTCGTCCGCCGCCGGCACCGCGAAGTCGGCGCGCTGGGGCACGAACAGCGGCATGTCGGCGGTGAAATGGTCGAGCAGCAGCGACAGCACGTCGGGCTTGAGCTGGCGCCAGTCGACCCCGGCCGCGGCGGTGACCGACACGAAATCGCGCCCGAAGAAGACGCCGGTCACGTCGCCCAATCCGAACAAAGCGTCGGCCAGCGGGCTCGCCTCCGCTTCCTCCGGCGTCGCGAAATCGCGGGTCCCGGCGGGCATCACGGTGCGGCCCGGCAGGAACTTCAGCGTGGCCGGGTTCGGGGTGGTTTCGGTTTCGATCAACATGGGCGCGATGTGGCGCGGACGGCCGGGCGGATCAAGCGCCGTCGCGCCGATCGGTTATTCGCTGCTGTCTTTGATGCCGCGCATGATGGTCTCCTTGGCCTCGCCATATGGCAGGGGGCGGGCGGGTTCGCTAGCCCAGCACCTCGAATTCGACAAAGATGCGGCTCTCGTGAACGAGGTCGCTGACCACCAGCGGCTCGATCTGGGTCGCGCCGGAGGTGAGCTCAAACGTCCGCGGCTCCTTGGCCCGGACGTGGATGCGCACCCGGCTGCGCAGGCTGTTGATAATCTTCAGGTCGAAGGCGTCCCAATGCTTTTCCGCCTCGAACTCCCAATAGTCGCGGGTGCCGTCGGCCTTCAGCAGGCGCTGCCACGCCTGGTAGCGGGCGTGGAACTCGCGCATGGTGCGCTGCTCGATCCGCTCGTGGCGGGAGGGATGCTGATAGGTCTCGGGCGTGACCAGGCTGACCTGCCCGTGCAGCTCGATCGCCTCCGTCGCGCTCACCTGCCGCCCCTCGCCGTCCAGATGGTGGGTCCGCATCCGCGAGGGGAAGATCACCATGAGCGGCGACACCCCCGCGAGATCGTCGGGGCGGACCTTGAGCCGCCACTCGTAATCCACCGCCTCGTCGCTAAAATAGCTGGCGACGTACCACCGGCGGGTGACGTCCAGCCACAGGCACCCGCGGCCCTCGTCATGGTCGCGGATGTCGATCACCGACTCGTTGCGGCGATAGTCGCAGCCGATCCGCCGTACCTGGCGCTTCAGGTCGCTCAGCTCCTCCGACGTCAGCTTCTTGGCGTTGAACAGCGTGTCGATGCGGTCGTCCAGGTTGCGGCCCCGCTCGAACTCGCGGCGCTGGATGACGAACAGCACCACGCCGATGGCGGTGAAGAAGATGATGTCGCCGACCATGGAGGAGAACAGGCCCGGCAGGATCGACTGGCCCGGGCCGGCGGGGTCGGCGATGCGGATCGCGAACGCCTTCCACACCAGCGCGCAACCCAGCAGCAGCAGGCCGAAACAGGCGGCGACCGGGCCGAAATCGGCGACCAGCGACGACCAGAACCCGCGCGACACGAACCGGTCGGGGCGCCCCCACCGCGACAGGATGACCGCCAGTCCCCCGACCAGCAACACGGCGGCCAGCAGCAGATAGGCCCAGATGGGCGCCATGTGGATCGGGAACGCGCCCATGACGCGACCATAACGATCGTCAAGGCGGCGGCGCTAGTCGAGTGGCGGCCGATCCGTCCCTTTCGGATACAGTCGCCCCACCAACCGCGCCCGTCAGCCGGGCGGCGTCAATAGTCGAGCTGCTTCACCGCCTGGTTCCAGCTCGCGATGTTATTGCGCGCCTCCTGGACGAAGGCGGATCGCTTGACGAAGCCCATGAACACGTCGGCGAACCATTTGCCCGGTTGGCGCAGCGGTCGCTCAAACTGGATCAACAGAACGACGCGGGTGCCGCCCGTCTCGTTCCAGACCTCGTGCTGGTAGGTGTCGTCGAACACCAGCGTCTCGCCCTCCGCCCAGCGTACCACCCGGTCGTGGACGCGCATGCGCACGTCGCCGTCATGCGGCACCAGCAGGCCGAGATGGCAGGTGATCAGCCCCTTGGTGACGCCGCGATGGTCGGGGATGTGGGTGCCGGGCGCCAGGATGGAGAAGAAGGCCGAGTTGAGGCCGGGGATCCCGGCGACCACCTCCGCCGTCCGCGGGCAGCGCTTCAGATTGTCCTCGATCGGATAGCCGTAACCCCACAGGAAGAAGGAACGCCATTTGTTGACCTCCGCGATCGATCGGTGATCGGGGGAGATGGTGGCGAGGCTCGGGGCGGCGTTGCCGTGCAGCGCCACCGCGCAGGCCTCGTCGCGGATGGCGCGCCAATGGTCGCGCAGATGCGCGGTCCAGGCGAAGTCGCGCACGTCCAGCACCGGGTCGTTGGACACCAGCGAGCCGGACGCGATCAGCCGGTCGAACGCCCCGCGCAGGTGCTTGCCGATCGTGATGATCAGCGGCCGCCCGCGTTCCGCCCGCATCGGCGCGCCCTCCCGGGGGGCGCCGGAGACGATGTTGAGGTCCGGCACCAGCGCGCCGTCGGGCCGCCCCGCCCCGCCACCTTTACGCCGCATTGCAGTAGCTTCGGCCCCATCGACGCCAGCCATCATCTCGCTCACCATTCCCGACCTCGGTCCGCCAACGGCGGCGCGCCGGCTTCAGGGCCGCCGCTAGCCGCGATCTGGGTCTAAATCATGGCGCGCTGGCGAAGGGGCGAACAAGCGGCTAGACCCGGGGCATGGCGTTTCCCCAGCGCGCGTTCGGCGCCCTCGCGTTCTCCCTCCTTCTCGCGATCCCCGCGGCCAGCCGTCAGGCCGCCGCCCCACCCGCATCCGCACCCGCGAGCCAGTTGCCGCCGCCGAATGCCGCCGCCGATCCCAAGGCGCCGACCCTGCCGGCGCTGACCGGCGTCGACACCACCGCCTGGCTGTATCGCGGGTCGGACCTGACGCCGGAAGCCGACTGGAAGTTCGGCACGCTGCCCAACGGCCTGCGCTTCGCGGTTCGCCGCAACGGCGTGCCGCCGGGGCAGGTGGCGGTGCGCGTCCGCATCGACGCGGGCTCGCTCCACGAGCAGGACGGCGAGCGCGGCTTCGCCCATTTCATCGAGCACCTGTCGTTTCGCGGCTCCGAATACGTGCCCGATGGCGAGGCCAAGCGGGTGTGGCAGCGGTTCGGCGTGACCTTCGGGTCGGACTCGAACGCGTCGACCACGCCGACCCAGACCGTCTACAAGCTGGACCTGCCCGGCGCGACGGTCGCCAACCTGGACGAATCGCTCAAGATCCTGTCGGGGATGATGGCGGCGCCCGCGCTGACCGATGCGGCGGTCACCGCCGAGCGGCCGGTGGTGCTCGCCGAGCAGCGCGAGCAGCCGGGCCCGCAGGTCAAGCTGGGCGACGCGGTGCGCGGGCTGTTCTTCGCGGGCCAGCCGCTCGCCGACCGTTCGCCGATTGGGTCGATCAAGACGCTGGAAGCCGCCACCGGCAACAGCGTCAAGGCCTTTCACGACCGCTGGTACCGCCCGGAGCGCGCGGTGGTAGTGGTGTCGGGCGACATGGACCCGCTCCAGCTCGCGCAACTGGTCGTCAAGAACTTCTCCGCCTGGAAGGGCACCGGCCCCAACCCCGCCGATCCCGACTTCGGCAAGCCCGATCCCGCCAAGCCGACCGCGGCGACCGTGGTCGAGCCCTCGACCCCGCCGATCGTCGCGATGGCGACGCTGCGGCCGTGGCGGTTCAACGCCGACACGGTGGTGTTCAACCAGCGTCGGCTGGTCGACACGCTGGCGGCGCGCCTCATCAGCCGCCGGCTGGAGACGCGGGCGCGGGCGGGGGGCTCCTTCCTCCAGGCCTCCGTCAGCCTGGACGACGTCTCGCGCTCCGCCAACGGCACCTTTGTCAACGTCGTGCCGGTCGGCGAGGATTGGGAGGCGGCGCTGAAGGACGTCCGCGCGGTGATCGCCGACGCAGTGGCCACCGCGCCCAGCAAGCAGGAGGTCGATCGCGAGCTCGCCGACTTCGACACCATCATGCGCACCCAGGTCGAGACCGCGCGGGTCGAGGCGGGCGCCAAGCAGGCGGACGACCTGACGGAGGCGCTCGACATCCGCGAGACCACTACCAGCCCCGCGGTCAGCTATGCGGTGCTGCGCGACGCCATCGCCAAGGGCATGTTCTCGCCCGACGCGCTGCTCGCCTCGACCCGCAAGATCTTCCAGGGCGACGCCACCCGCGCGATCGTCAACACCCGCACTGCGCAGCCCGATACCGCCGCAAAGCTCACCGCAGCGCTGACCGCCGACGTGTCCGGGATCGCGGCGACGCGGGTGGCGCAGGGCGCGGTCGACTTCTCCCGGCTGCCCGCGCTGGGCAAGCCCGGCGTCGTTTCGGCGCGCGAGACGCTGGCCACGCTGGAGATGGAGAAGGTCACCTTTGCCAACGGCACGCGGCTCCTTGTCTACCCGAACAAGTCCGAGTCCGGCCGCGTCTATGTCCGCGTCCGCTTCGGCCGCGGCTATGACGCGCTGCCGCAGGACCGGCCCGCCGCAGCCTGGGCCGGCGACATCGCGCTGTGGGCGAGCGGGGTCGGCAAGCTCAACCAGGGTGACCTCGACCAGCTGGTGGCGGGGCGCCGCATCGGGCTGGACTTCGACATCGGCGACGACGCGTTCGTGCTGGGCGCGCTGACCTCGCCCGCCGACTATCCCGACCAGCTGCGGCTGATGGCCGCCAAGCTCGCCGCGCCCGCCTGGGATCCGGCGCCGGTGGCGCGCGCGCGCAATGTCGGGCTCGCCGCCTATGCCGGGTTCGACGGGTCGCCCGATGGCGTGCTCAGCCGCGATCTGGAGAACCTGCTCCGCGACGGCGACCCGCGCTGGGGCATCCCCCGCCGCGAGGCGATCGAGAAGCTGACCGCCGCCGACTTCAAGGCGCTGTGGCAGCCTTTGCTCGCCACCGGGCCGATCGAGGTGTCGGTGTTCGGCGACGTGGACACGCCCGCCGTGGTCGATGCGGTGGCGAAGAGCTTCGGCGCGCTGCCCGCGCGCAAGCCCGACACCCGCAAGGCCGCGCCCGTCCGCTTCCCGGCGCACGTCGCGGCGCCCGTCACCCGCTATCACACCGGCGCGCCCAACCAGGCGGCGGCGGTGATCGCCTGGCCGACCGGCGGCGGCATCGACGGCATCGCGGAAAGCCGCCGCCTGGACGTGCTGGCGCAGGTCTTCTCCGACCGGTTGTTCGAGAAGCTGCGCCAGGCGGCCGGCGCCAGCTACTCGCCCCAGGTGCAGAGCCAATGGCCGGTGGGACTCGCCTCGGGCGGGCGCCTGGTCGCGATCGGCCAGGTCGCGCCCGACAAGGTGCCGTTCTTCTTCGAGACCGCCCGCGCGATCGCCGCCGACCTTGCCGCCAACCCGATCGCGCCAGACGAGCTCCAGCGGATCATGCGGCCGATGGGCCAGTACATCATCCGCGCGTCCACCGGGAACCAGTTCTGGCTGCAGCAGCTGGGCGGGGCGACCTTCGACCCCCGGCGGGTGACCGCGACCGAGCGATTGGCGCAGGACTTCGTCGCGATCACCCCGGTCGAGCTGCAGGCGACCGCGGCCAAGTACCTACTACCCGACAAGGACTGGACGATGCGCGTGGTGCCCAAGGCGAACTGACCTCCCCAACAGGGGGGGGGGCAAGCTACTTGTACAAGGCCTCCAGCCGCTCGCCATAGACCTGCTTCAGCACGTGGCGCCGGATCTTGAGGCTCGGCGTCAGCTGCTCGTTCTCGATCGTGAACGGCTGGTCGGCGAGGATGAAGCGGCGCACCCGCTCCGTCACCGACAGGTCGCGGTTGACCCGCTCCACCGCCGCCGACAGTGCCGCGCGGAACTCGGGATGCTCGCCCAGGCTCTTGAAGTCGCACCGGCGCGCGCCCTTGGCGCAGAAGCCCTGCGTCCATTCGGGGTCGGGCACCAGCACCGCGACCATGTAGGGGCGGCGGTCGCCCGCGATCATCGCCTGAACGATCTCGGGCTGGAGGGTCAGCATCCCCTCCACCTTCTGGGGCGCGATATTGTCGCCCTTGTCGTTGATGATGAGGTCCTTCTTGCGGTCGGTGATGCGGATGCGCCCGCGCCCGTCGATCTCGCCGACATCGCCGGTATGGAGCCACCCATCCTTCAGGACGCGCGCCGTCTCCGCCTCGTTGCGCCAGTAACCGTGCATGACCAGCTCGCCGCGCACCAGGATCTCGCCATCCTCGGCGATGCGGACCTCCGTGCCCGGGATCGGCGGCCCCACCGAATCCATCCGCACGCCCGCGCGCGGCCGGTTGCACGAGATCACCGGCGCCGCCTCGGTCTGACCATAGCCCTGGAGGAAGGTCAGCCCGAGGGAGTGGAAGAACAGCCCGACCTCCGCGTTGAGCGGCGCGCCGCCGGAGATCATCGCCTTGATGCGGCCGCCGAACCGCTTGCCGATCTTGGGCTTGAACAGCGTGTCGACCACCAGCTTCATCGGCCGGTCGGTGAGTTTCAGCGTGCCGTGGTAATCGCGCCCGCCGATCTCCAGCGCGCGGTCGAGCAGGTAGCTGCTGGCGCGGCCCTGCTTCTCGATCGCCTTGGTGATGCGGGTGCGCAGCACCTCGAACAGGCGCGGTACGACGAACATGATCGTCGGGCGCACCTCCTCGATATTGGCGGCCAGCTTCTCCAGCCCTTCCGAATAGTAGATCTGCCCGCCCATCCCGATCGGGAAATGCTGCCCGCCGGTATGCTCATAGGCGTGGCTGAGCGGCAGGAACGACAGGAACACCTCGTCTCCCCAGCCGAAATCCTCCGACACCACCGCCGCGCAGCCGGCGACGTTGTGCAGGATGGCGCCGTGGTGCTGCATCACGCCGCGCGGTGCGCCGCCGGTGCCGCTCGTATAGATGATGCAGGCAAGGTCCTCGCGCCCCGCATCGACCCGCGCCGCCGCCGCGGCGGGGTCGGTGGGATGGTCGGCGATCAGCCCTTTCCAGCTGTGGAAGTCGATGGAACCCGACGGCGCGCGCATCTCGTCGATGCCGACCACCGTCTGACCCTGGTTCGAGCGAAGAATGGCGGGCAGCAGCGTCTTGGCCAGCTTGTCGGTCGACACGATCGCGCCGCACGCGCCGCTATTCTCCAGGATGTGGAGGTGGTCGCGTTCGGTGTTGGTGACGTAGGTCGGCACGGTGACGCAGCCCGCGGCCATGATCGCCAGGTCGGAGATGCACCATTCCGGCCGGTTCTCCGCGACCAGCATCACCCGGTCTCCGCGCTTCAGCCCCACCGCGTTCAGCCCGGTGGCGAGGCTCGCGACCTGGCGGGCCGCCTCGGCCCAGCTGGTGGAATGCCATTGCCCGCCGCGCTTGGCCCACAGGAAGGGCTTGTCGCCGTTCGCCGCCGCCCGCGCGAAGAACATCGCGACGAGGTTGGGAAAATGTTCGAGCTGCCGCGCCATGCCTGTCCGTCTCTCCTGTTTTCACCGGCGTGTCACCCGCCGTCATCCGCGATCCGGACCTCCGCCTGCGGTCGACCGGACGGGGGTCATTCCGGCGGCTGCCCCGGTTTCGCGCCGACCCGCTCGATCGCGGTCACGCTGCCGTCCTCCGCCATCGCCACGCCCTCGCTGCGCGGGTCGGCCGCGCCGATCCAGCGGCCGTCCCGCCACTCCACCGCGTTGGCCTTGAGACCCAGCGGCGCGACCCGCACCTGGTCGCCCAGCGCGCGCATCCCGGCCACCTGCGCCTCGCGGTCGGTGCCCTGTTCCACCGTCACCGTCCCTGGCGCGAACACCAGCCCGGTGGCGATCGCCGCTTGCGCGGTCATGCCCCAGTCGAGCACGCCGACGATCGCCTTGGCGACCTGCGCGATGATCGTCGGCCCGCCCGCCGCGCCGACCGCCAGCCGGACGTGCCCGTCGGGGCCGTAGACGATCGTCGGCGCCATCGACGATCGCGGCCGCTTGCCGCTTTCCACCCGGTTGGCGACGAGAAAGCCGTTCTTGTCGGGTACCGTGTCGAAATCGGTCAGCTGGTTGTTGAGCACCGTGCCGTCGACCGACAGGCCGGACCCGAACACGCCCTCGACGGTGGTGGTGACCTCCACCACCTCGCCGCGCCGGTCGACGACCGCGAGGTCGGTGGTGCCCGCCGTCTCCCGCGCGGGCACGGGCATGCGCGCCGGTGCGCCCGCGGGGATGCCGGCGGCGACGCTCGCCAGCGCGCGGTCGGGGGAGATCAGCGCCGACCGGCTGGCAAGGTACGCCGGGTCGAGCAGCCCCGCGACCGGCACCCGCACGAAGTCGGGATCGCCGACGTAGAGGTCGCGGTCGGCAAAGGCGAGCCGGGTCGACTCGGCGAACAGGTGCCACGCCACCGGCGACGCCGGTCCCAGCCGCGCGAGGTCGAACCGTTCCAGCTGCTTCAGGATCGCGAGCACCGTTATGCCCCCCGACGAGGGCGGTCCCATGCCGCACACCTTGTGCAGCCGGTACGTCACGCACACCGGCGGGCGCGGGCGGGCGGCGTAGCTGGCAAGGTCGCCCGCGCTCATCCGCGACGGGTTGCGTGCCGCGCCGTTGACCGCCTCGACCAGCTTGGTCGCCTGCGGTCCGACATAGAAGCTGTCGGCGCCCAGCCGCGCCAGCCGCTCCATCAGCGCCGCCTGCGCCGGGTTGCGGACCAAGCTGCCAGCGGCGAGCGGACGCCCGTCGGGGCCGCTGAACAGCGCCCGCGTCGCGGGCGTGACGTGGCCCGCATTGGTGGCGAAACCGCCCACGAAGCGCGGCGACAGCGTCCAGCCGTCCCGCGCCAGCCGGATGGCGGGCCCGAACAGCCGTGCCCAGGGCAACCGCCCGCCGCGACGGTGCGCCAGCGCCATGCCGCGCAGCGCGCCCGGCACGCCGACGCTGCGGCCGCCGGGCACCGCGTCGCGA
>Ga0325400_1007811_pt1 | contig 10237 bp, 7 predicted proteins | sample PopdelMetagenome_2_FD_205662 | JGI IMG/M metagenome (GOLD analysis project Ga0325400, IMG submission 205662) | Populus deltoides microbial communities from Bellville, Georgia, United States - Xylem-PdKOR-R1 | ecosystem: Host-associated > Plants > Phyllosphere > Stem > Wood/Secondary xylem...
CATTAACATTCTTGTGAGCTTATTTTTATAAAAATTAGATGTAATCTATACAAAGATCACCTAGCTGTAACCCGATTAATAAAAACAAATCTCGAAGAAGAAAATTTTAAGGGACTTTGTTTTCTTGAACAAAAAAATGGTCTTATCGTGAAAAACTCTTTAACAATATTATTAATACTGATCTAAGAGATAAACCCTTAAACCTCCCAGCATGATTGTTAGTATAGTTTGAGTATCAAATTAATCATGTGAGAGTTTTCACGATTTAACCAAATTAGCTTGATAGGACCGAAGATAATCTAGATGCCTAATAGAAACATGTGTTCACTTAAAAAATAATCAGTATAATATATTTTATTGTTTTAATATTGTGACAGAGATATAACAAAGCATTCCTAGTCAATCCAACTTTAACACAAAAATTACAATTATAATCACGGGCACAATCACAATGTACAAACTAGTGAATTAACTTTCTTTTTTGTTCTCTAGCATTTATTTGCATTTGAGCATAAATTAAAAAAATTTAAATAATTAAGGATTGAATTAAAAAAAAAAAAGTGCTTGGACTCATGTGAGAAGACATTCAAGACTTAATTGATGTTTTCTTATGCAAGAGGAACCAAAGTAATAATAAAAAAAAAAAACTAGAGCATATGAAACAATCACCAGCGTGTGGGAGTACTCGCCGCATTATAACGGCACGTGTAGTGTCCTCCAACCTCTAAACGCAGTTTTTATTGGGGCATATGGATGCGTCTTGATGGCATCTTCCATTAAAGGCAATGTGTGGCAAATGTTTATCCACGTGGTGGCGTTGGCGACTACTTTTCGTTTTATTCCTCTTCCTCTTCTTTTTTCTCTTTCTCCTCCCCTTGACTTGAATTCCATAGTTTTTGTTTTTTTTTTCTTCCTTTAAGTGATTGATTTTTTTTTTATTTGCCAATTATAATCCATTTGAGTTTTGATCTCTCGGAAAACAAAAACCCGAACAAAATTGCACAACATCAAGTCCATCCATACAAGCATTAACGCTAATCACAGAGGAAAAAAATGTGGAAAGATCATATCGGAAAAAATAGTTCAATGGCAAGAAAAATCTGATGCAGTGTGAATCCATAGTACTAATGGGTCTACGTTCATGGAACTTGAAATAGTGGATTGCGTGATGTTATTATTTGCAATTCAAATTTTAAAAGAGATTTCAAACAAAAAAAAAAAAACTATGGAAGTAATGCGGATGAGCTTTTAAGAACCGACTGGAGAGTAAATTACAATTACTTACATCATATACTAAAACATCAACCGAAGTTTATATTCTAAGTTTCATTCTCAAATCTTTTTTTTTTCAATTTCAACTTTTTATACCTAAATTAATTGCCAGTTTATTAAAGTTTGTTAAGGGAAAAAAAATATCAATGGAGGGTTAAAGTATAAAACATGGAGAATTTTCACTCTCAATGTCAAATTTGCTAGAAAACGCACTTACTTTTGATTTCTTACTTTATAGTCTTTTTTTTTTAATTTTAATTTTTATCTAAAAATTTATTTTTTAATATTTTAATCTTTGAGTTTAAGAGAGGAAAAAAAGATAAAAAAAAATAAAAGTTGATGAATACTTACTTTTCAACAATTCAACTCATCGTTCTTGGTGTCAACATGTTACATTTTATAAAATTGTTTAAAAAAGTAGATCGAGTTTCATTTATATTTTTTTATTTTGTTTTTTTAAAATGATTTTATAGTGTTTTAAAATTGATAAATACTTTATAGAGGTTTTATGGTATTTTTTAAGTTTTTTTAGATAAAAATATGTTGAAAATAAAATTTTAAAAGCCCACCACTCAATTTTCCACCAACTACAGTGTTGGTCATATCTTGAGCAGCAATCCAGTAGGCAATGTTGCCCAATTATAATAAAAAAGGAGTGGGTGATGCATTAGGTTATTTGTGTAAGTGCATTATGGAATGGGAGCAGTCCACTAGAGAGTATTTGATAATTTCTAGTTGAGAAGCAACGGAAAGAGGTGAAGGCCTGAAGCCCAACAATGAGAAGTTAATTGGGTTCAGTCTAGACAAGACTGTTTCCTAAAGTTAATGCAGTGGGCTGATTGCCTGAAGCCCGAAGCCCAAAATGAGAAATACAAGATAGGCCCATTGTGGTGTCCATTTTCTGAATTTATTGTTGGACCAACAAAATATTCATTGTTTCAAAATATGGTTCCGCCCAACAAACCAACAGACCCAAGTATTTATTATACAGGCCCTGCAAAGAGTCCCGCAAGGCATTTTTAGTGTTCTTTTAATACACCCATACTTGGTGTTTTTATTACACATTTTGGTTTCAACTAGAAATTTGACCCGTTTGTATGTATTCTCCTACAAAAAAAAATTTATATATAGATTTTTTGGATGTATTTTTATATATATAAAATTTTAAATGTAAATTAAAAAGTTTATGCATATATCTAATCAAGAACATAGTGTATTAATAAATAAATAATAAGTCATGAATGATAAATAAAGATGAAAAAATTCAAAAAATAAATATAAATTAAGATATTTGATCTCGTAACATAAGTATTTGACTTTATTGTGTTTAATGACTTTATTTACCAAAATTAAATTTTTATTTAATCAAACTATAAATAGAAATAAACACACATGAAATTGATTGAATAAAATAAAAAAGAAAAATTTTTATGCAAGGTTACATGTTTTACAAATATTATTCAAAAATAAATATTTTTTATTTTTAAAAATAAAATTCATTTATATAAAAAAAAAACTTTTAAATGAATTAGAATAATCTATTCAAAAATTAAATGCATACAAAATAACTAAAAAAACCATAGTTTTGAAACCCGACCCGGTCATCGACCCGGTCAAGTGAGCGGGTCACGGGTCAGATAACCCAAAAAAAAAACACATAACTGCACATGGATTATAGCTTTTGATAAATGTTGTCCTATGCACTAACTAAAAGGGTAATATGGATAATACTCGCTACAGAAAGAAAACCTAGAACAAGCTATGCACAACCAGATTTTCCAGAGGGGTCTTCTTGGGAAATATCCTGCAGTTCTTTCATTATTTTGTATCGAAAGACAGAAAGAGAGATAAAAGGTAAGATAGAACAGTAGAATTAATATTGGGGCTAAATTCTTAACTTCTCCCTCTCCTCCCTCCTCCCTTCCTCTTCTTAAGTCTTTGTATGTCTCTGCTCCTCAGCTCCTCAGCGATCAACAGGCCGGGACGCCCTCTACTCCTCAGCTGGGCAGCTGAGTTTCAAAAAGTGAGTAAATTAGGTTTGCCAATTGTAACTGATTTTGCTTCGTTTTTCTTTACACTATCTTCAGCGTTTTAGCATTTTAGAAGGAAACAAACCGACGTCGTTTAATGATTGGCAATAAAAAAAAATTGACCGGGTCTCACCCGGGTTTGACCGGGTGGACCGGGTCCCGGGTTGACCCGCCGGGTGGACCGGGTCCCGGCGGGCCAATTCCCGAGCGGGTTTTTGCCTCTACCCGGACCGGTCCTAGGGCCGGGTCGACCGGGTCCTGGGTTGACCCGCCGGGCCGGTCCGGGTTTTAAAACACTGAAAAAAACTAACAATCATCTATAAGAGGTTAAAAAAAAAGAGAAGGGGTATTAATTTAAAAATAAATTAAAAAATATTTTGATAAAATACATATAAAAAGCATCAATTATAAAAATAAAAAGGAAATGATCATGGATTGTTAGGCCTAACAAGCTATGCCAGCACCTCTGGCCTATTCAATAAAGGCCCGAGTGCTTGGTCCTTTGGTTTTTTATTGCAAATAAGAAGGATGACATGTCTTCGTCCTATATTTTTTTTTTTAAAAAAATAGTTAGACAACACCTTGTATGATTTTGTTTAGATTATGGACATTATAGTCACTAGAAAATAAGAATAGAAATTTTTTTTTTTACATAAAAATTCATTTTCAACTCAAAACAACTAAAAAACGCCATAGGTACATTGATAAACTCATCTAAGGCAAAAAAAAAAAGGGTCTTAAAACTCAAAATTAATCTGAAATAAAAATTCTTTCTGAGCTCATATTTATTTTTTAGGCAATTTTCAGGTAAAAAATACTTAAGTTGAGCTTCTCTTATTAAATAAAACCTTCTGACACAAATATTGATAATTTTGGTGGCCAAAATCAAGTTAACAATAATTTTTCTTTTGTATTGCCGAAACTTGGTGATTTTTTCTTGAACTTCTCTTATTAAATAAAACCTTCTGACACAAATATTGATAATTTTAGTAGCCAAGATCAAGTTAACAATAATTTTTCTTTTGTATTGCCGAAACTTGGTGATTTTTTCTCTTCTCTTTCAAATCAAGAACTAAAAACAAGAAAATAAAGTTTTGCTGAAACTTGAAACTTCAAAAATTGAAGGACCTCATTATTATAATTAGTAAAAAATGAGAACTAAATTGAAAGTTTGACAAAAAAATACTTTCAATCTTTTCCGCGTGTTTCATTTTAATTTTTCCCTTCCATGATAATTTTAGCTAAATTAGTCTTTAATTAAGCTTTTAAACAGTAAAATGAAAAAAATGAAAAAAAAAACTTATCGGGACAATAAATCTACAGTACCCATGAGTGTAAGTCAATGGAGAATAATATTTCTTCTGCGCACTAAGTATTTTACTTAATTATTATTTCAAGATAAAAAAAAATAGAGAAAAAAATAGAGAAATATGTTTGTTTCGTAACAAAACATTATACCCGACTATTGTGTTATAGTTAGGCAACTCTCCTAGGTGTTGTTAGGTACACCGTCAGTGACTTGGATCTAGGCTAAGCAGGACTGGAACAGGTCGAACTACTCCGTTCATCTCCACACGTGAAAATCAGAGACTAGTGGGACCCAATTAGTCATACGTGTCAGCCAATCACAGACCAGATGGTCCCACCTGATAAGGGTTGACTTTGGAGCAAACGTCGTGGCAAATTTTGTCTGTAAACCCCGCGCCACCTCCCCACCTCCCTTCTGAAACCAAGCACACCTAAGCCCACTCTGACAGTCAACCACGGATTGTCGTTATGTGTGGCATTTTTAGGACTCACAAAAGTCAAAGCCAGATGTAGACGTAACTTCCCTCACGTTGAAGCAACCACTCAAAAGATAAATCTCTACCATATATACTTCTGTATTGCCCGCCATGGTGGTTGTATTTGTGTCATCGAGTAGGTATTTGCTCAATTATGAGAACAACATTTTGGGTCTCTTTCTGCTAATGCTTATCAACTATGCGTCAATGCATCATGGACTCTATTTGATAACATATTCCCCCCCTTTTTTTCTTTCTAAATTCAGTTAAATGTATTATGAAATGCATTTGATGTATTATTCTTATTGTAAAATATTGCCTTCACTTTTAACAACCACTACAGAAAATAGCAAAACACATATGGAAAAATATCATCAAAAAATATATCGTTTATAATTTTTATTCCATTAGCAATATAGTCATCAATAGATTTATAAAAAAATTATCGTGTAAAAAAAATTTGTCAACAAAAATTATGTCAGTAAATCCATCGGCAATTATAGCAAACTATCAACAAATCTAGTCCATGAGAGAATTATATTTATAAGTACGTTATTGTCATATAATTACATCTAACATTGATAAATCTTGTAGTTTGTTTTCAACTCTTTAGAACTCTTCGAAAGACTTAGTCCATTGGTAATTCCGTTGGTATTTCACTTTTCATCGATAATCTCGGTGGTATTATATGTAAATTTTATTAATAAAATAAAATAAACAATACAATTAAAAAAATAAAAATAGAATTAATTTTTTTTAAAAGCAATTTTTTTATTAATTTAAAAATATTATTAAATACAATTTATTTATCTAGTGGATAGAAGTTGGAGGAGGACGTAGAGGTGAATCTGCACTAGAACCAGGAGGGCGACAAGTTTAAGCACAGGTACAAGTAAAGGACTAAACTAACTAAAATAATTTCTAATTATACTAAAAAATAAATTGTGAACTATAATAAAATTACGTATATAAATTTGTATGATCTTTTTAGGGCTTCCAGAAATTGAGATAATTCCAACTTATTTTCTATTTTTCATAATTTACTAAACTTTTATTGTTTAGAAAGTAAAAAAAAAAAAATCCACTTCAAAAAATCTTTAAATTATAATATTGTTAAATGGATTGAATTTATATTAGCATCTTTAAAACATTTCATCTGACAATATCAAAATAGAAATAGTCAGTATTAACGATCAAATTAAACAAAGAGATAATAATTATCTAAAACATGATAGTTTAAGGATAGAATTTATCAATGATAATATAAAAGCCTCAATCTTAGTAGTTCATATAAAAAAACATTATTAAACTGAGAGAGAGAGTACTATCACCACCGATTGAAGAGAGAGAGAGAGAGAGAGAGAGAGAGAGAGAGAAAGAGATTACAATGGTCGTTTGATATAAAAGAAAGAAAGAGATAAAGTGGGGAGAGTAGAGATTCAGTCATATATTTGGGTTTAATCTCACTAATAGATTTTTCTGTCAGCAATAGTAACATGTCATTTATTACTAATGGAATTACCAACGGATATATTAATATTTAATAATTTTTACAGTCAGTTGGTTATTCCAACAATAATTAACACTGAAATTTTTTGAGAACCCCTAAAAATTTTCCAATGACATTTCATTCCGTCAATAATTCCATCGGTGATTTGAAGGTTTAGTGGTAAAGTCTTGTAATTTTTTTCCAACTCTCTGAAACTTTCCAATGGAATATATCCATCGGTATATAACTGTGGCAAAATCCTATATTTTTTTTTTTCTAATTCTCTGAAACTCTCAAAAGGGACTTAGTCCGTCAATAATTCTATCGGTGTAAAATAATGGCAAAGTCCTGTAATTTTTTTTCAACTATCTGAAACTGTCCATGAGACTTAGTCCATCGATATATAACAGTGGAAAAGTCTTGTAATTTTTTTTTTAACTCTCTAGAACTCTCTGATAGACGTAGTTCGTCGATAATCTCGTATATAATTAACATTGCATTGGTAATCAATTCGTATAAAATAATGGAAAAGTCCTATAATTTTTTTCAACTTTCTAAAACTCACCGATATACTTAGTCCGTCGGTAATAAATCATTATAAGCATGTGGAATAAGTATTCGTATAAACATATAACATTCATGACTTTTCATTCCACACAATCTATCATTCTCTAAATTCATCAATCTATATATGTTCAAAGCATATCCATAAAGAAATGTAGACTCTTAAGTCATTGTTAGACAAGTAACTATGCATTCTTATCTAAGGTAAAGATGACTTTGAGCTTTGTGACTCATAGCCCATCATAAACCAACTTCATATTATTACTATGACAAAATAAAGGTATATTCATTCTAGCTATCATGTTGTCCTTTGTCTTCCCTTTCACATCCATCACCGTGTTAAAAATGTTTTCAAACACTTTCTTTTTGATATGCATAACATCTAGATTATGCCAAAAAAGATTAGTCTTTCAATAAGAAAGCTATTAAAAAATGCTTCGCTTTATCCAAATATAGGTTACACCAAAACCAAAAAACTTCTGCTTACTGAATTGAAAACTAAACACAATGCCCTCGTACTAAGAGAATACGTCATATAATTCTTCACTTGACAGTATCGGTGGTGCAACATCCCTTTCAACTTTACCTACAAAGAAGCCCTTTATGTTCTTTCTGTACTTATGATTGGTTGGTAAAAACTTCCGGTGAAAATTTAAAAAAAAGATGTTTTACTATTATTTGTTAAGGTGAAGGCCTTTTTATTTTCCATATAGTATGGCCAAACTAATTTTTCATGTGTGATCCAACCAAAAATCATTAATAGTCTACATCAAAACTCTCTTCATTTAAAAATTTTGTTTCCTTGAGACATCATACATGAAAGTCCTGAATGACCATAACTAATTTTACTCATCAATCAATAGTCGAAGATAAAAATCTAAATTCCTACCTAGACTATTAGGACCGGGTATGACTGTAGATAATAATATGAACTCCAGCCTTATACACATTCCCAATGACAAATTATAAATCATGAGTATCATCGACCAATAAAAATAGGGTGTAACAAATGATCGAAATAGACCCATCTATATATAACCCAAGATGTATATTCTATAGTTCCATTAAAAATTGAGACTGCATACTATTAAACTGCTCCTAAGCTTCACCATTAAAAGGGTGCACCATGACTTCATCCACAACGTCATATGAATGATGTAATGTCATGTGTTCATCAGTTTTTAGAGATATGAATAACATTTGCAGCCTAAAAATGATTGAAAAGTATCTTAGTTTTCTATATGTGAAGTGTCTTTCCCTTACTAGTTTTGGGTTTATACCAATCATGCCCATACATTTTACGCTCGATAACATCTGTATTTTCATGGTAGTACAATATACATAACTTTGGATACATATCAATTTTTTAGTATCCCATGCCAAGGGATTTCATCATGGATTTAACATCATAGAATTTCTCTTTCAGCTTATTCCCTTCAAGTAAAATGCATCTTGCTCATTTGATGATTTTGTCATAACTAGCCGCATTCAGCCTATAATCTAACATGATGGTGAACACCTATGCAAGAAACGATAATTTATTATGATTTGTGCGCCCATCCTATAATGATTCATCGAGATCTTTTAAAAGTTAAAAAAAACCTATACGTCTGCATTTGATTCTTTATCTACAATTGAACATTCACTTGCATAACCCTGATTCATTTATATAAGGATTACTATTATTATCTACAACCTCATGCACGTTGCTAATACTAGAAGTTGAGCCAACGATCTTCTTTACCATGGTCTCATAAAGAACATATGGTTCCCCGTGTGCAAACCAACATAAATATTTTTTCATAAATCCTTTTTTGCAGAAAATGCATTGTAACAACATCTGGATCGAGAAACATTTTATTTTTACACCTCTTTTATGGATATCTAATATTGCCTTTACTAATATTCTTCGTATTAGATAGTGCGTCGTTAATAAAACCCTCAAACCCATTACAATAATCCATCCTGCACAATTCTTTGAGTGAAACTCGATACATCAAGAACGATCATCCATTACTTATATGAAACCTATATAGAATATTGATGACAACATGTATTAATTAATAATGTGAACTAAAAAATTATTAGTACCCAACTAACTAGTTATCATTAATTCAATTCAAGCTTATTCAATCTATTTGAATAGTGCCCTTTAATCATTATTGATTTTCACCAAAAAATCAAATTTCCTTAAAATTAGCGAAATTTTCAAATTAACAATAAAATTAATAAAACATGAAAAATACCCATTAAAAAACTTATTATTTCTTTTATTACAATTCACCTAAATTACAAAATCAAACTCAATTTCATCAAATGACAAACAAATATAATTTTTTAAAATCTTAAACAAACTCTAACATGTACAAATGATATATCATACAACATATTTCTCTAGAAAAAATCTATAAAATAAGTAAATACACAAACAAACTATATATACTACACAAAAATACCAAAAAGTTAACATAAAAAAGGGTTAGAACAAAAATATAGATAGGTTTGCTTACTTGATGTGGCGAATCTTCAAAAGAAACTAAACCGGGATGGGAATACTGTCACGCTAAGTTTTGGGGTGGCCGGATTTGTGATGATCGGAGCTGGATTTGTGATGATCGGAGCTAGATTTGTGACAAAATGGGGGTGGGGAAGGGTGTTGTTTTCTGTAAAAGAAAATGAAAAAAGAAAAAGAAATGGGATAGACAGAGAATGGGATCATGTTGCTGGTTATAATTTTAATATTACCAATGGGTTTACCGATGAAAATTAGCGACGATAAATTATCATCGGTAAGTCTGTCATAAATATTGAGACGTTAGATTTTCCGATGAGATTAACAAGGGAAAAACTACCCATTTTTTTCATTGAATTCCATTGTTAGTTCCGTCGGTAATCATCGACGATTACCAATGGAAACAACTATGCTATTTTACATTGGTGAATATCATTGTAATTTATCAATGAGATTTTTTTGTTGGTGTTTCTGTTGATATTTTACAAATTTATGATAGTGAAGGAATTGATTTGGAAATATCATTTTTTTAGGCCACTTGTAAAATTTGTATGATCTTTTTAGGGCTTCCAGAAAATTGAGATAA
>Ga0325400_1007813_pt1 | contig 10234 bp, 8 predicted proteins | sample PopdelMetagenome_2_FD_205662 | JGI IMG/M metagenome (GOLD analysis project Ga0325400, IMG submission 205662) | Populus deltoides microbial communities from Bellville, Georgia, United States - Xylem-PdKOR-R1 | ecosystem: Host-associated > Plants > Phyllosphere > Stem > Wood/Secondary xylem...
CTCATTTTTTCCAAGAGTTTGTCTCAATTAATAGATCTATAATCTCTGGGATCAACCTTTCCAAGTTCCAAAAGAAATCTTTTTGGGTTAAGCTTTCTGTTTTCCTGTAGTCTTTTTTCTACTTAAAGCAGGAAAAAGCTGGAAAAGAAGGAAAACACGGTTCCTTCTCATTTCATCTTGCTTGTGTCAGATTAACGAATTGTACAAGGCTGCTTGCAGAGTTTGCATTATAATGTCAACATTTTGATATTTAACACCAATTGGTAGCCTGAGACATCAGTTGCCTTCTTATTTTAGTGTCTTTTTCCATCAGCTGAGCTTACATTCATATTTTTAAATTTATCACTGTTCAACTCTAATTGATATCCTGGAGTATAGTTGAGTGCTCTATTTTCTTTTTCATTGTCTATTCTCATATGTTTTCCAGCAGTTATATCTTTGTTGCTGGGCTTGAGGTGTGTTATATAAACAAAATTTTCTCCTTTACTCTGTTTTCTGCTGCAGCCATTATGCTTCTTGTCTGGATTACCTGGGAAATCTTAAAGCAAACCTGATGCTTGACATCCATTTGCATGACCATGTCCAGACACTGTATGATCAAATCCGCAACAAAGCTCTCATTCAGTATACACACCCATTTGTGTCTGTTGATCTGCACATGATGGCTAATGCTTTCAAAACAACTGTTGCGAGCTTAGAGAAAGAACTTGAAGCTTTGATTACTGACAATCAAATACAGGTTTGCCTTGAAATTTGCATTGCTATTTCCCCCCTCTATTGTCCAGCTTAAGGGTGTGTTTGGCATTGCAGCTAAAACATCGGTTGCCCTAAATTTGAATTTCTTTTTGCTTAAAATTATTTTTTTTATGTTTTTGAATTGTTTTGATGCGCTAATGATGTCAAAAATGAATTTAAAAAAAAATGTTATTTTGATGCATTTATGAGCAAAAATCACTTTGAAACACAACCTTTATCACACTCCTAAACAAGCACTAAATAGCCTGAACCCTTCTCTTTTTTCCCAAAAAAAAGAAGGAAATTTCTAGGCGTGGGAAATGTACCGTGACTGGAATTCCTTGACCTTCATGATGGGGGTTTTCAGTATTATTGAGCATGTTCAGTGATTGTTTTCTGGTCTCACTGCCAAACCTTTCATACCATTGCGCATTTTATTTCAATATCTTACTGATAAGAACATCATGCCTCCGCAGGCACGAATTGACTCACACAACAAAATTCTATATGCACGGCATGCAGATCAAAGGAATGCCACTTTCCAGCGGGTACTGCAGACAGGCAGTGAGTTTGATAGGGATGTTCGGGCTATGTTGCTGAGGGCAAATCTTATCAAACTTGAATACAAGGCATCTAGGAAACCTTAAATGAATTTCCAGTCAAGTAGGACAATGAGAGACGTGGCCAACATTGTCTCTATTTCTTTCTGGGAGGTCCCCAACTTGGGTCTCCTCCTGCGGTGAATTGGGGTTTTAAATCTTCAAACAAAATTGGTTTCCATGGAGGAGCATTTTGGAAGAGTGCAAGATTCTAATTCACCTTGCCAATTTCTGGCTGATGTTTTTTGTATATACTTGGATTTATTCAAGAAGTCGCGGTTACTAATTTTTTGTCGCTCTCCTTTTTTAGCCTTTTGGCCGTTGTTTCTTGTTTTACACTATCACACGACGTATGGAAATATGAATTGAATGTGGGGAATCAAATTTGAGTCTGTATGGTGATGAGTGGATGAATGATAAACTAATGTGAGCGCAATTGAACAGCCGGCAGGGAATCAAGTCCCTTGAAAGTCAGGAGCTGGGTAATGTGATAGATATATTTGCAAGTGAATTGCTGCAGCAACATGCTTGGCCTTCTGAAGAGCTCTACACACTTGTAGCTGTAACTTGAATGAGTTTGTACTGGTTTTTTCCTCGTTCAGTAAGAATCTTTCTGCAGATAATGATCCAATGTGTCACCATAACATTTATAGAAAATTTTCATTCACAGAAAGTAAATTCAATTATCACCACAACAGCAGTGTTCTCTGATTTTCCCTCTTGTTCTCAGACTACCAGGCAACCACCTACGTGTTTGGAGATGACCGGGATCATCTCCATGGAAACTCGGTCTAATGGGAAGACCTTTCATGCCAGAGACATGCTCGGTGTGTACGAACACTGTGTATTGCTAATTTTTTTTATAATTAGGTGTAAGCTGTTAAGATCACTGGACCTGACCGAAAACAATAGCAAGGTTGATTGCCTGGTGTTTCTTAAGCTCAATTATACTCAGGTTTCGCTTTTGTTTTCATCAAGTTTTCCTTTTGACATTTTTGTTTGTGAGGAAGGCATTTTCATTTGTTTGTTAGATTTACGAGGATTATTTAAGGCAGTCCCGCTTCAGTTGTTGGGCCTAGTCAGAACTTTTTCATGACACTATCCTCGTATCCTTTTCTTCTTGTAAGTTTTTCTATTCATCACTGGCAGGCCTAAGGGTCCAAAATGTTCAGCAAGCTAATTCAGTTTTGGGAAAGTTTCCAATGTGGATCAAGCAATGTCCCTATATATCCTTTCACTCACACACGTGCGCGCGCGCGCGCACGCAGATATGTTAAATTGGACCGAATTTGATAATGGACAAAAAAGTAATGCTTGTGGGAACAATTAATGGATGTGGGTGTGCCTATAAAAGAGTTTTCACGTGTATGCCCATGCATGAGCCTACCCACCCATGGTCAATAAGGTCCACGCCTCTTCTTTAATATGAGTGCTGGAAGCCTCCTTTTTTTTTTTTTTTAATAGGGTGTTTGAAATTAAAGTAGTGGTTATTTTTTAAAGTATTTTTTATTTCAAAATATATTAAAATAATATTTTTTATTTTTAAAAAATTATTTTTATATTAGCACATCAAAATGATTTAAAAATATCAAAAATATATTAATTTAAAACAAAATAAAAAAATTTTAAATTTTTTTATAAACACTTTCCAACCGCAGTGCCAAACACTACTTAACCATCCTACCATATGATCAGTTGAAGCTGATATGGCTGGTTGTTAAAATTAACAATAGAGGAGATAGAGGATGATAATTTCATCCTCTCTTTAACTCCTCTCCACTGCAAGATGAGAGTGGTCACTGGCCTGATACCTAGGGGTTGCTAGTATTGAATATTTTGGCACAGTTTGGTAAAAATTTAATAAATGTTATATAAAAATGAATCATCTTATTATTATTATTATTATTATTATCCAGTCGATCGTCTTGAAATTTGGCATGGATGATCTTGTAAATAGCCAATTAAAATCTAAATGAATAAACAATTCTGATCGGATGAGTAAATCTCAGGCATGGTACCCAGTGGTAGACGGTATTGGATCTTTTATCATATTCTCAATCCAGTTTATATTGTCTAATTCGCTTTTTTTTCTTGGCTATGAGCTGAGAAATTCTTCCATCCTTCTGCTTGAATGAGTTGGAAACGTCAATCCAAATCCTTAAATATTGTTGGTGAATTTGGACAGGTAGATGATACTTCGTCACTCCATCTTAACTCCTCCCCATGTTCCCATCACACGGGGGACATTGATGAGATGAAGAGGTTAAGCTGTCCCCACGCCTCATGGGGCGATCTTTCAACAGAGAGTTCTAATGAACTATGGACTTGAAACTTTGGCAGGACCATTACTTACAGATGTGATCAAGTACGATCCTATCTTCACCAAGAAGATTTATACACAGGCTTCTTTAATCCTGAGATGCACCAAAAGCAGGAGCTATAGTTTGCGTTGGTGTAAAATTCTTCTCTTTTTTTTCCCGGTCCGATGGGCGAGCTTGAAAGTGAGAAGATGGAAGGAAAAGGAGATATAAAAGGCAGATTAGTGGTTTCATAATTAGCTCCTCTTTACAAGACCTTATTTGATGGCCATTTTCCAGAATAGAAAAGGAGAGGTGGCCGCCGGTCAAGCTTTAATGTAAAGAGGCTTGAAATCTGGCAAATGGGTTATTAATGCCGCAGCAAGAGCAAGAGCAGATGGTTGTGTGGGCCTGATGCCACCCTGCTGCAACTATCTCACTACCTGGATTCATAGAATTAAGTCTACGTTCAGATTACAACCACCATGAGAGTGAAAGGTCATGTGGGGGTGGGGGCCTGTGGATGGGAACAGAACCCTCAACCCACCTCTACTGGGTCTACTATCCTTACATTCACACAAGAATTCTTATGTATACACTCTCCTGCTAGCTAGAGAGCTTGGACACTTGGACTTGATTTCTAGTTGGGACTTCCAAGCCTTCAAAAGAAGTAAAAAGTTCATGACAAATTTGAGTAAATATAGCCCTCTCCATTGACTCTATGATCTTGTTCATTCACTTAGCACGTTTCTGGTGTTTTCCCAGATTTATGATTCATGCATTTGCTTTTTTGCAGAATCTAGAAAAGGCTACGTATTTCTTCGGCATGCTTTCGTCATATAAAGCAAAAGACATCTAAAAATGACCCATGGACCATAGGCGTGGTGTAAGAATTAAGCAAGTTGCTGGTATACAATAGTTACCTTGCACAGCTAAATAAGTGTTGTTTATCCGCATCTATCTGGCCTAGAATTATGTGATTTAAGCATGCGCTGAGTTTTCATGGCTCCTTCGCTGTATGATTGAGAAGGTTTTTCCTTCGTAGCTTTAAGGAAAGTTTGCGAGTTGTTCATAAAAAGTTAAAGTTTTGTTTTCATAGATTAACTTTCTTTATTATTTGCATCTTTTCTTCTTCATGACATTATATAATGGGAATTAAGCAAAATAAAATTAGTGTTTCCAGTTTATATATATATATATATATATATATATATATATATATATATATATATATATATATATAAGCAATTAGCAATTAATTATTTTTTTCAATTTTATTCTTCAGTATTTAATTTAATAGGAATTAAACTTCGTGATTTTTCTATTTATAGTGTTTCCAGTTTAATGACCCGGGTCATGTATTTGAAAAGTTAATCGATATTTTTTTGGCTCATTTTTTTTTCTAGATTCATCATTTCACATTATTTAAAAATATATATTAGATCCTTCTAAGCAATTGATTATTTTTTTCAATTTTATTCTTCAGTGTTTGATTTGATGGGGATAAAGCTTCGTGATTTTTCTATTTATAGTGTTTCCAGTTTAATGACCCGAGTCATGTATTTGAAAAGTTAACACGAATCGATATTTTTTTGGCTCATTTTCTTTTCTAGATTCATCATTTGACATTATTTTAAAAAAATTAGCTTTGTAGTTTTCTTTAATTTCTTTTCTATCATGTTATCCTAATCTCATGACTTAGGTTATAAATTTTACAGGTTAACCCGAGTTAGCTCACTTTTTATTACCTAGGTTGAGTATCTATCACGCTAACTCGGGTTAGCATGAGTTGTTTTTTTTTATTTTTTTATCCAATTTTGTACTTCCATGGTTTTTTTAAGTTATCATGATCTTTTTTATATATAATTTTTTTTTTCTGTTTGCTATAATTGTTTATTTTTTTATCATCTAATTAACATGAACCAACTTATTAAACCTGGTCAAGTCTGTAACCCAATTCATTTGTTTTTTTTATTTCTTTTAAACGTGTTTGCGGCACCTAGATTATCGCTGTCTTTTTCTTAATTTTTTATTCTAATTTTGGTTTTTGTTTTAATAGATACATTTCTTTAATATGTCTTTTAAAAAAAAATTAATATCCCTATTCTATGATATTTTTTATTTTGTGTGTGTGCTTACTTAATCTTTTTTTAATAGATATATTTTAAAAAAAAATTTTGTGTGTATTTAATTTTTGAAAATGTTATTATAATTTGTCTATGTTTTTTATGTTTTATATATATGAACTTTATTTTTAAATATAAAAAAATATTTATTTTTAGATAATATCTCTAATATATGCAGCCTTACATAATAATTTTTTTATCTTTTATTTTATCCACTCAGTTTCATATGTTTATTTATTTCTATTATAGTTTGATTGAATAAAAAATTGATTTTAATAAATAAATTTAGTAAACACAACCTGATAAATATTTCATATTGCGTGATCAAATATCTTGATCTACATTTATCTTTTATTTTTTTTAATTTTAATTTTAGTTATTATTAGTGATTTTATTTATTTATTTGCATAAATGGTTATCAATTTATATAATTAGATACTTGTATAAAATTTTAGATGTGTCTTTTTAATTTTTTTATGTAAAAAATGCATCAAAAACACCTGTATATGTAATTTATTTCTTTAAAAAAAAAAAATTTGACAGAGCTAACTTTTTACAGTTAGCTAGCTGTAATCTCAAGTTTCTCTGGCCATACTAATTTTGGTTATTACAATGTACTAATTTCTACACTCCTCTCCTTGACTTCAAGAGGTAGTACTGGACTCGGTGCCTCCGCCGAGAGCCAGACAATTTTATTTTGCTTAAAAAATTATATTGAGCTGCCATAAATGTGTTTTATAAAACGAAGAAAAATACAAGACTCGTGTCACTGCGTTGAATAAATTGATTTTAATTTAATTAGATAAAAATAAATAAAAAATAGTAGTGCATGAATCAAATTTAAAAATAAAAATTATTATTATTACTAAAAAAAAATACTTTTTTAAAAAAATAAATAATATATCTCAATTCACAGTCCATTAAATACAGAAGAACAAAATATAGTTAAAAAAAACATAAAAATACTAATTCTGGTTAACTAAGCTAGCATAACAAATCTGTAATCTCTGTTATCAGGTTCAAGCCATTCCGGAATATCCCATTAAAATCATGACTCAAATCATGATATTAAAATAGCTCGATAAAAAAATAAAAAGAATTATAAATTTTTTTAAAAAAATATTTGTATTAACTTTTCAAACTCATGACTTGGGTTATTAGACCAAAAATACCCTATTTAAAAAAACCATAAAATCCAATTATCAATCATTCATTGAAGAATAAAATTAATATATATATAAATAAAAATTAAAAAATAAAGATCAAATTTCAAATATCAAATCTTAAATAAATTTTATATTTAATTGAATGGTGAAATTAAAAAGTAAATCAATTTAATAAAAAGATAAAAATAAAAAATTAAGGATAAAAATAAAAAAATTTAGGAAGGATGAAAATAAAAAGAATAATCAACTACCTTAACAAAATTGCATCTTAGAATTCAATTTCAAAAGGCATGATGCAGTAAGCATATGAGTCATGCAATGCATGTAGCCAAGCATGCTCAATAATCAGATGTCTGAAGAATGGAGATTTGAAGAACGACACGTTGCGGAATCTTACATTGATCTTCCTTTGACTTGCTATGAACAAAAACGTCCACTAACAACCCAAAATAATTTGAGGGAGACAGATTTGATAAATCTTTCGTCCGTTACATCAAATTTGGGATCCAACAAATACTGCATGGAAATGTTATACAGACTTGGATGGAGATAATAATAACTCTTATCATCGCCTACTCCTTCCCTTCGATTTTGAATCAAAGTGGTGTGCCTTCAATTTCTTCTTGCGAGGCTGAGCGGTAGCACCACCACCACCACCACCTTCTCTAAATGGCATACCCATGAGAGCCAAGAGTCTTTGCGCTTCTTGATCGGTATTAGCTGTGGTTGCAATGCACACATCCATTCCCCTGGCTTTACCAACCGCATCAAACCTAATCTCTGGGAACACACTCTGGTCGCGAATTCCAATGCTGTAGTTGCCATGTCCATCAAAGCTGTTTGCGGTCACACCTTGGAAATCCCTTGTCCTAGGCAGCCCCAAGTTAACAAGTCGATCTAAGAACGAGTACATCAGCTGAAAAATATAATCACCGATACAAATTATGAAATTTCCATGTGAAATTAAAAAGAATGCAACCAACAAAACGCACCAGAATACAAAATTGGTAATGAGATGCACCTGTTATGATCTGATCTAAACAGCAAGTAAAATCAGGATATGAGCAACAAAATCGATAGCCGACAAATTACATGGTGTGTTTATTCAAGATCAAAGTAGCATGGGAGCGTGAACAAGTATAAGAATGCCCTACTCGGAAGCACAGACCATCGTGATAAAAGACAGAAAACAAGTTCTAACATTGAGCTGAAAAGGAACAAATTTCCCACAGTAGAGTAGTGGCGATCATCTCAAGACTCTACCTATGGACCATAGCCATCATCTCTACCGTGTTTCTTCTAAAATTTCATTGAGCATTGCCATCATTGAAGTGAATGATCATACTCTAAGGATCCATCGACTTGAGCAATCTATATATCTCCCACATGCAGAAGTGAACACCAAAATAAATACAAAAATCCACATATTATTATTCAACACTTGACGGTAAGCCTCAAATCCTGTTTAGAATTGGAGTTTAAGAGCATGTTTTTGTGAGATCAAACAAGAGAAATCCCATCATCTAATCAAAGTGAGAAACTCAATTCCAAAAATCAATAACTTTTACTTCCCTAATAGCCAGTATCATCGGCTAAGCTAAATGCCCCCACTATAGATCTACATGCTACTAAAAGCACACATCATCGAATCAACCATTACAATAATTTTCTCAAAAACATGCATCCTGGCATTTCTTCTCTATCTAGAAGGGAGCTGGACATGCAGTATTTTTCACTCTTGCACCTGTAACTTCAACTATACCCAAGCAGCTTCTCCTGACAGATCCATCTTTAATATCATTTTCATCAAAGCCCGTTCAAAAACTACAACACCCTTCCAAAACACAAAAGAAGAAATCTTGCGCTATGATGGCCAAATAATATATTGCCTCTAGAGTTCAGACTCCTAGCTAACTTTATCATGAAATATGTAGCCGCGGCCATGAACATAAATAAGAAAATTCGATAAAGAGAAAAAACACAAATGCTCACGTTTCCTCTGAGTGTAACAGCAATACCAAGTGGTTGGCCTTCCCTAATCTTGAAGGTAGCAACCGAATTCCTGGCCCGCGTCTTTACGGGTCTTTGGCCTGTGATAAGAGCCAAATCATTTATCGCTGCGTCCAACCCCTTAGCATTCTGCGCAGCATCTCCAATCCCACAATTCACCACAACCTTCTGAATTTTTGGAACCTAAAGAAATGAGAAATTCAAATTTCAGCAAATTGCAAATTAGAATAACTTTATCAGTAAATTGGAAAATTTATAAAGAGTTACCTGGTGAATGTTAGTGTAGCTGAACTCTTCTATCAGCAAAGGGACGATTTTTTCAAGGAATGTGGTTTTGAGCCGATTGCTTTTCTCTGCTTCTGATTTGTCCACCAAAACAACATCTCCAGTAGCTCTCACTGACACCACCCCATTCCGGCTTCCGTACGTTACTCTTGCGTTTAAGCGCGGCGGGAGAGTGGGGAATCGGCCGTGAAACGACGCCGCCGAGGAGGATAAGAGCGAAGTAGTGGCCATTTTTCTGGTGATTTTTTTTCTTTTTTGAAAGGAGGGGGTTGGACACAGCTTTTCTGCTGATGGGGTTTGGAGAGCGGGATTGTGAAATGGGTTCGGAGGTTGAACTTATTTACATAAGTGCCACTTACGGGGGTGCCGGTGTGTGGGTGTGTTGTAAATTTAGGGAGTTGCTGGTGGCGGGTTGCGAAGGAGAAAAAGGATAAGAGGGATGGCAAATTATTGCCTTTTTCTTTAGGGAAAAAAAAAATAAATCTCTACTTTTAGTTTACAAATATAAAAAATTAATGTTTTATTATAATTTTAAAGAAAGAAATTATTTTAATATATTTTTAATTAAAAGTTTATTTTAAAAAGCAGTCTGCTGTGAATTGCAAAACATCGTATTCTGCTAACATAATTAGAAAAGAAAATATAATATAAATAATAATCAAGGAATCTTTGCTAGAGTGGTTGCTTTGCATTATTGAATAGTCAAAGCAATAAGGTGCCATTTATGCAGCAATTAATTCATGCTAGGAGCACATGACATCTTATTATTATTCAGGAGAAATTTGGCTCCCTCAAGAAAGGATTGGGGGGGCTTTTTATTGGCTTGAGGTATTTTTACAAATATAAATGTTTTGCACGTAAGAGCTTTCCGTTTTTTCAATATTTAATTGATAATGACGTTCAAATTTAGTGTGATGGAATGAAAATGGTAAAATGTGGCCATGGTTGAGGATCAATTTTCTGTTTGGTAAGTCTGATTTTTTTTAATTAAAAATATATTAAAATAATATTTTTTT
>Ga0325400_1007814_pt1 | contig 10232 bp, 10 predicted proteins | sample PopdelMetagenome_2_FD_205662 | JGI IMG/M metagenome (GOLD analysis project Ga0325400, IMG submission 205662) | Populus deltoides microbial communities from Bellville, Georgia, United States - Xylem-PdKOR-R1 | ecosystem: Host-associated > Plants > Phyllosphere > Stem > Wood/Secondary xylem...
TCTTGTAAGAAATGATACATGGGATCTTATACCTCCTAAGCCTAGTCATAATCTGGTTGGCAACAAATGGGTGTTCCACATAAAGAGACATGCAGATGGTCGTGCCGAGCGTTTTAAAGCACAACTGGTGGCTAAGAGATATCATCATCACATGGTGTAGTGACTACACAGAAACCTTTAGTCTCGTGGTTAAGACATGAACTATACGATTATTACTATCTTTAGCCATCGCACGACAATTAAGTATTAGGTAGATTGACATATAAAATACCTTTCTACATGTTCTACTACAAGAGGAAGTCTACATGTAATAGCCCCAAGGATACATTCATCCTGACTTTCCCAGTCATACATTGTTCCTCCTTATTCACCCTTCACACTGCTGATTTCTCTGTTTTCATCCTCATATATGTTGATGATATAATCATCACCAGGACTAACTCTACTGAAATTAACTAGTTTATTCATCAACTTGGTGTTGTCTTTCCAGTTAAAGTTTTTGGAACTCTCCTATTTTCTCGATGTAGAAGCCTTGTTTAATGGACCTGATCTGTTTTATAACGGAAAGAAAATATGTAGCTGGCCTCTTACAATGAGTTCACATACATGAAGTCAAGCCTTGTTTCACTCCTACGAGTACCACTTGTATTCTATCCAAGTTTGACAGCTCTGATTTTTCACATCCTCAACTCTATCACAACACTGTTGGTGGATTACATTACTTGGGATTCACTCGATTAGATGTTGCTTTCAGGGTCCGCTGTGTTAGCAAATCCATGCATCAACCCATGGAAAATCATTGGCAAGTTGTCAAACGCATCCACAACAAGCTATGGCATTTGTTTCAGAAGTACATCAGATCACTCTTTTCAAAGGTTCCATGATGCTGACTGGGCTGGTGATAGAGATGATAGACATAGTGTTGGGGCCTATTGTATCTGTCATGGAACCAATATGATCAGTTGGAGCTGCAAACAACAACAAACCGTTGCTCGTAAATGAATCAAAATATAAATCCCTTTTAAACACAGCAGCTGAAATACATTGGCCCAATCCATTCTCCATGATCTATAGCCTCCCTTTGTAACCAGTCCAAAACTATGGTGTGATAACATTGGAGCTATTTACTTGTCCTCTAATCCGATTTTCCAAGTCTGACTAAATATGTTGAAATTGATTTTCATTTTGTTAGGGATCAAGTTTTAGCCAAAAAAACTTCAAGTGTCTTTTCTATCTACTAGGGATTAGCCTGCAGATTTATCAACTAAGCCACTGTCAACCATTCATTTTCAGCTACGGCAGGACAACCTTCATGTTCAAGAACTGCCCAATCGGTTGAGGGGGCGTGTAGAAGATTTAATTCAAAACTGAAATTCCTTGTTGATATTTCAGGCTAACCAATTTGGTTGTTAACACTGTGATATTATCCTTTGGTTTTAATATGTAACTCTTTCTCTTGTGAAATTCTTCTTCTTGTGCATTCCTACAGTTTTCGATCGTCAAAGGGAGAAAAAGACTACTGCGTTTTTCTCTCCAATTGTTAAAAAAAAAAAAATAAATAACACCAAGCTTGCTTTTCTCTCCAATAGTTAAAAAAACACCAAGCTCATTAAGCTCTGAAATCACTAAATCCAAGCTCTGCAAGTATTTGGATGAACCTCCCAAGCTTTATTGATTAACAACTCTTATCAACACACTTATAAACACAACTTTTTATTCTGATTACATTGTCCCTTATATTTATAGGGAGATTACACCTCTAATTATTCTAATCTAACTAGTTAAACAATGATTCTAACAAAATTAGTCTAACACAAATCGTTTTTGATAAAGAATTCCTACATTAACTAGGATCTTATCTAATAGATAGCAGAAACCCAGCCACCCCAAAATCCATCCATTTTTATTTGTCTCATATTCATTATGTGTCATTGCTTTCTTGATGAGTACTTCCTAGGTATATATACTCTTTTTTTTATATAATACCTAGGTATATATACTTGTTGTGTGGTCCCGCACCATGTGATGGGGGGACCACCACATTAATTAAGGAGGCAGCTGGCTGCCTCTTTGGTTTAAATTAAATGAAACGGTTACTGTAGATGGTAGTAGCAAATTTTGAACGAGAGAGCAGAGAAAAACCGAGAGAAAGAAAGAAGAGGAGGCAGCAGAGCAGTCTGTCTTCTTTCTTTGATTTCCAGCTCGTTCACCGTTGGATTGAGCTGAGATTTTGACAGCAGCTTCTAGACACGTTCCTCTTCATTCTGAACGGTTGGATTGAAGATTGGTGGTGTGGAAGCTGGTCGTTTTGACAGAAAACGGGGCTGCCAGTGTTGTGAGCTTTTCTCTAACATTACTCTCTTTAATCTTGTTGTAATCCGAGAATAAGTTGTTCTTGATGATATATTTGTTGTAGCCCTTAGTTGAATCTGAGGAAGAACAATTGTGAACCCATTATTTGTGATAGTGGAAGTTTTTAGGTGGACTCCGGTCCCGTGGTTTTTCCCGCATCGGGTTTTCCACGTAAAAATCTTGGCGTTGATTTGTGTGATTGTTGCATTATATTTGTTCATTGTTTGATTCTGTTTTTACTGCACAAAGAGGGAAAAAGGATTGGAACTTGTGAATTGTGAATTGTATTCCGCTGAATTGATCCGGTTAGTTGTCCCTAGTTTTCCCAACAATACTAAGCCGTATCTCTGTAGACTTGTTGGGTAACTCTAAATTTGAGAATTCTTTTGTGATATCCGTTCTTGATCTCGTTTAGGTTACCACATTTTCCTTATCATTCAAAAACTGTGGTTGGTCACAGGTCCTCGTTAAATGGTGAAATCCACTTTGGCTTAGGTATCTCTGCAACCCTTGATCCAACCGTAGATATCCTGCACCGTTAAAATGATGATAACCTACCAGCAAAAACCAAACTAACCTTCCATTCTTTCGTTTCTCATTTCAAAGCAAAACAAGACATGCCTCAGACATGTAAAGTAGCTTGTCATTCAAAATCAAATTGGTTTTACAAGAAAATCAAGTTCTTAATCCTGAACATTAACATTCAATCAGATCTCATCATGCAGGACATCATTAGCATTGCTTTTCTGATTCAATTCGTTCATTCTCCTCGCCTCTCTTCGTTGCGGCGAAATCTGCAAAGAACATTTAGATACAATTAGTATCCAGAAACACAAAAACTAGAGCTACAAAAAACATGGATAATAAGAACGTAATGGTTCTGGTCAGTAAATGGCTCTTTTCACCTCTGTAACCTTTTCCGGAGATATTGGTAGGTCCAAGCAAGCTGCCATATTACGTTAAGTAGGATTACAACCAAAATCAAAGCTCGAAGTGGAAATACATTTGCAACGCTTGTATCGTTAACAATAGCCACCCCAAATATAAACTCTGCTGCAGCAATTAGCAAGAGAATGCACATCATAGGCAACAAAAGAAGTGAAGTAGATTGCCAGTCCCACAGGAAGACTTCAGTCAATGCTACAACCACAATTGTTGCTATTGACAAGAAAAAACACAGAGAATTGCACAAGATAAAATTAAGGAATTTGTTTTTGCCTAGTTCCCAACTTATGGATAGTCCAGGCTTGTGTGAGTCACCTTCACTGACGCTCGCCAACTCGAACAAACCTAAGAATAATGAATTGCTCCATGAGCTGGGATCGTCATTATTGCCATTAGCAGCAGCAGTAGCAGATTTAGTAGCATTGGATGAAGCCCATTCTTGCCACACACCTCCAGGAGGATTCATTCCTACTTCAAAAGATAATGAGGCAAAGATTGCTGCCAAAATACCAATGCCACTCTTTAATGAACCAACAAACTTTTCCCTTCTAGCTGCTGAGCTTCGTTGTTGCTTAGTGGCAATGGATTGCTCTAATCGTTCAACTCGCTCTGTAAGCTCTGCTCCTACATTTCGGATTATTTCTTGTATTTCATCTTCATCATTAGATCCTTTCGTCGCTCTTACTGCCAAATCTAAAGCAGTAAGACCTTCAGAATTAACAGCATTCATATCCACATTAGTCCGTGACAAAAGCTTTACCATCTGCAGAATCAAATTTTCACTTTAATTAATTGTGCAATCAACCGCAACTTAACAATAAATTTATGCCATTGAGTTTGCAGTTCAACTGGCGCGAGGGTAAAAGATCTCAAAGCTTGAGCCTTTTCTTTGTAGCAAAAACTAAAAATAAAAAATAAACAACAATCTATTTGGTTTGACTTTGCATACTTGATAAACAAACTTTCATAATAAAAATGGATTACAGCTAGTAATCAACAACTCAAAAAAAATATATCTCATTAACTGACCTGATTACGTACATAATCTCACGATAGACTTATCAATGACAAAAAAATTTCGGTCAATAATTACTGTTAGAAATCACTGACATAAAACATCTTGTCAGTATTTGTTGAGGAATTGCCAACTAAAAAATATTAAAAAAAATCATTCTTAAAATTTCACCAAACTCAAGTTTTTTAGTTAATATGGCTATTCCATATAAAATTCTAAATAATGAATAATAACAAATATAAAATAGTGATTAGCTTATGTAAATTTCAATCCAGAATTCTAAAAAAAACGAAAAAAAAAAAAACTTGAATAATTATATGTTTCATAAAGTAATTTCTACTGCAAAAGGGATGCATCTATGGCTTATAGAACTTCTCAAATTAAAATGCCTGAACAGACTTCAGGGGTCTTTATACTACTGGAGCCAAAGCCAAGAATCTCGAAAAGGGAAACTTGAAAGGAACAGCAAATATCGTTCATTACCTTTGACTTTTTTCCAGCACAAGCAAGGTGAAATATGGTATTACCGCCTGCATCCACGGCATTGAAAAGCTCATTGCCAATTTGGTATTGATTGGCAAGCTGAATCAACAACTCTAGTGCCTGGTATCGATTGTGTTTCACGGCAAGGTGCAGAACAGTCTCCCTGCTCGAGGTAAGCTCATTTGCTGATTCATTTGTAAAAAGCTGTGTCAAGATTTCCCTCCTTCCTCTAATGGCAGCCGAGTGAAGGGGAATATTTCCGTCCTCGTCTTTTATAAGAGCAAGATTAGGTCGAAGAACAAGCATTTGCTTCACAATCTCCAGGTGCCCTTTTGCTGAGGCCAAATGGATGGGGCTAAGACCTTGCTGGTTAAGTTCGTCTGCTAATCCAGGATAATTCTGCATCACTTTCATGGCAAACTGAGTATGACCAAGAAGTGCAGCAACGTGCAATGGTGTGTTTGACGTAGTGACGGTTACAGTATGGAGGATTAGAGGATCTTCTCCAATTAATTCTTGCAAGGTATTCACATCCCCTCTGAAAGCTGCATCAAACAATCTAGCATCCATTGAAATGAATCGATGGTCGCATTCCACCGCTAGTACTTTTATAGGATAAGAAAGGTAAATGAAAAGCTAGAGAACCACTTAATTTTCTGAGAAATTCCACAAGCGCCAGAGCTGTTTCTGTACACTTTTTAAACTTCACAGTCCTTTCTTTTCGTATGAAAAGGAAAGCCAAAGGCAAGAAGATTGACTTATAAATTGACTTGTGAAATTACACGGTAAGTTCATGCACTTTTGGGTTGATTCAAATAATTTACCAACTTGATTTTTTCGTATTTTATTTAAGTCCTGCTTCTAAACTTTTTAAAAGAAAAATGTTTTCAAGCAACTCCGCTGTCAGTGAAGTGATTCCATTATGTAAAGTCTTTTGGCATGGGCAACTAATTATGTGTGAAACGACTTGGTAAAGTTCCAAAGACTAAGAAACTCTAAATGTTTACTGTGTTGGACTCCATCAAGTGGGAGACATAGAAAAATCAGCTTTAGTTTTTTGACGAAGCAGTGGTGACAAAACAAAAGCAGAAAGCGGAGGACGTTTGATGTTTCCTTCTTCGCATGACGATTTGAGCACTGTACAAATGAAATTTTAATGTTATTTCAAGGTACAAGCTTGTTGGAAGAAGAATGGTTGCGGTATAAAATTAAAAACAGTAATGTAAAGAAAAAAAAATTAAGAACAAAAAGAAAATTAAGAGGAAGGTATACTTTTATTAAGTATTTTTCTCTAAAGTTTCTTAGTTATCCTCTTTATCTTTTGTGTTTTTTAATAATGTTGAATTACAAGTCTTTTTATTGGTGTAAAATCCTAAATAATCAAGAAATTAAACTAATACAAGAAAATCATAATCTGAACAGGAATTGTATTCTACCAACTAAACTGGTCGACTGATTTATTTAATCTAGCCAGTCGATTGGTTCTTCTATCCTTCAGAAAAACCAGAAATCAAGTTTAATTTTCAACACCCCCACTTAAACTTGATTTCTTCATAACTCCCAACATATCTCTTATTTTGTTCAAAACATATTTTTTTTATTGGCTTTGTGAAGATATCCGCGACTTTGTCTTATATCTTCACATACTTGACTTCAATTTTCTTGTTTGTAATACAATCTCTTAGGTGATGAAATCTTGTGTCAATGTACTTACTTCTATCATGAAAAATTAGATTTTTAGCTAAAGCAATAACTGATGAGTTGTTCACATAAATCTCTGTAGGCTTTTCTTGTGGCATTCACAATTCTATCAATAATCTTCTTAGCCATATGGAATGATAAACACATGATTTAGTAACTATATATTCAGCTTTACATGTTGAAAAAGTGACTATAGATTGTTTTTTTGAACTCCATATGAATGTTGTGTCTCCCATGTAAAAAACAAAACTTGTAGTGTCTTTTCTATCATCCATATCTCAAGCCCAATCACTATCATTATAACTCATAAGTTCAAAGCTATTAGAATAACCATATAACAAGCCAAAATCAATAATACCTTTGATATATCGAAGAATTCGCTTCAATTATTTGAAGTGTGTCATGATTGGTGTCTTCATAAATCTACTCACAAGTCCTACTCCAAAAATAATATTTGGACGAGTGCATGTCAAATATCTCAAACTCTCAACTAAGCTCTTGAATGTTATAGAGTTTATCTTCTCTCCTTCATTATTATTTGACATCTTTACTCCACACTCAACCAGAGTATTTACTCTGCACAATCATTCATCTTGAACTTCTTGAGAACCTCCCTTGCAAACTTCTCTTGATTCATAAAAATTCAATCTCCTCCTTATTTGATCTCATTCCCTAAGTAGTAGGACATGAGACCAATCTATGTCGTCCCAAACTCCTTAATCATTACTTGCTTAAAGTCTCCAAACATCTTTGAATTATTTTCTATAAAGATCAAGTCATCCATATATAAACATACAATAAAAATATCACCACTCTCTTTGATCTTTATATAGATAACATATTCATGGGGGCATTTAACAAATCCATTCTTTAATAAATATCCATCAATGTGACTATTCCAAGCCCTTGGAGCTTGCTTTAATCTATACAAGGCTTTGTTCAACTTTAATACATTGTTTTCATGTCCCTTCACTTCATATCTTATATGTTGCTCAATGTAAACCTCTTTTTCAAGAAAGGATGATTTGATATCCATTTGATAGATTCTCCATCTATGTTGGGTAACAGTGACAATGACTAATCAAATGATCGTCAATCTAGTAACAGGAGCAAAAATCTCATCATAGTCAATCTCATACTTTTGACTATAGTCATTTACCATCAACCTTGTCTTATATCACTCCACCTCTTCTTTAACATTCTTCTTTTCTTTATAGATCCATTTGAAACCTATTGACTTCTTTGCATTTAGTCCAGGAATCAATTTCTATGTGTCATTCTTTTCAATTGATGCAATCTCCTCATCCATAACAATTCTTTATTTTGCATCATTTACTTCTTCTTCAAACACTATAAAATCATATGTAGCAAGGTGACAATATAATGTTACGTCATAAACAATTGGATTAGTTACCTCATATAAGTCATCAAGCCTTCTCATCTTTCTTGGTGGAGTGCCAAAGCTTTCATGCTCAAGTCTCATATGCCAAAGTCAAGTCTTATCCTTTACACATGTATTTAAGCATTTATGCATATTTGTCTGTATGCTTATCAAGAATATTCTATTCTTTGTCATGACTACCTTTGCAACTATAGCTCCTTTAGTGTCAAGTAATGTCAAAGTACGATCTTTCATTTTAATCTCATACCTCTTCTCTAACAATTGTCATAAGCTCAACATATTGTTTTTCATCTTTGGTATATAATAGACATCACCAATAAATTAATGACTTTTAATTTTTCAATTTTAATCAAAATCATACATTTTCCTTTTATAGAAACCTTTAAATGATCCGCAAAGGGGACATTACCTTTAAGCTCCATGAATATATCTTTGTCTCAACATATAAAGTTATTGGCTCTATTGTTTAGAGACCACATGTTCTCTTTGTCTTGCATTCTCTTATCATGCACTAATAATAAGGTGACTTCCTTCTCCTCTTCTATTATTAGATTTGCATTCTCCCCAACTCTCTTGGTTGGACTCCACCAATCCCTATCATAGTGACCTATCTTTTGACAATTATAGCATTTAACTTTTGATTTGTCAAACCTAGATTTTAGATTGCCACTGTTAGTGTAATCGGTTAATCGATTTACTTCATGCGGTCAACCAGTTGACATGTTGAGGCTGCCACAACCTCCTCTTTTAAATCCGTCTGTTCCTTTCTTTTTTTTTGCTTTGTCCATGTCCTCTACCCCTTTGAGAATACCCATAATCATTTTGCTTTAAAAAAAGTACTTATGCACCCATATCTTCTTGAATCTTATTGACTTTTTCCTCATGTGCTTGTAATTTCCTCATAAGACCTTGAATTATTAGAAAATCCAAATTGTATGACTCCTTTATTGCTATTACAACATAATGAAATTTCTTTTGCAGCTAGCGTAGGATTTTTTCTACTACATGTCTCTTCCATCTTCTTCTTATATCTCTTCATTTGATTGTATTTGGCCAATACTCTTGCAAAATATTCTGAAATATTCTCTGATTCAAGCATATGTAATTTTTTAAAGTCACTATGTAGCTTTTGTAGACATGTCCTTATTATATTGTCATCTTCTTGGTTTGATTCTTGCATAACTTCTCATATTTGTTTGGTGGTGGTTGTGTTGACCATTATATTAAAAATGACATCATTTAAACATTGGTGAATGATTGTTAGTGCTTGTTGATCATTCCTTTGTGCCTTTTGCGTGGCCTCCCTTTGAGCTGGAGTTAACGTTGCTCCATGTATAGGCTCCTCAAAACCTTTTTCAACCATCTTTTATACATTTTGGGAACCTAGCCAAGCTTTTATCAGAATACACCAAGTTTCATAATTATCCTTTGTCAACCTAGGACATTGAAATGAGGAGTTTGGATTGGTCATGTTAAATAATCAAATCTAAGCTCTGATATCACCTGTTGGAAGAACGATAGGTGAGGTATAAGATAAAAAACAGTAATGCAAAGTTAAAAACTCAAGAACAAGAACATGAACAAGATTGAGAGGAAGATATACTTTTATTAATTGTTTATCTCTAAGCTCTCTTAGTTATTCTCTCTCTTTTGTGCTTATTCATTGTGCTGAATTACAAAAAAAAAATTATAAGTATAAAATCCTATACAATCAAGGAATTAAACTAATACAAGGAAATTCTAATCTGAATAAGAATGATATTCTGTGGACTGAATTGATCAACTGTTTTGGAACCGGTCGATCGATTCAACTTATTTCAGTCAGTCGATTGGTTCTCAATTGGTAGATCGATTCTTCTGTTTCTCATAATCAAAATCTAGTTTACTTCCAACATGCTTCAACCATGAAAGTAGGTGAATGTTCCTCGACCTATTCTCTTGACATTTTATCCACATATGCCCATCAGAAAGAAGCTCCATGTCTAGTTTATTTAGTTTAAAGTGCAAAAGGCAGAGACATTAAATAGGCAATAACAAGTTGGCCCAAAAAAGTTCACTTAGGTCTCTCTACTTTTTTTGTTTATTTTTGTTAAGTCCTTTTAATTTTTGAAATTTTACTTTTAGTTCAAAATTTCATTTTTTCCCCTCATTTTTTGCAATCTTTATGTTTAAAGAGAGGAAAAAAAGTCAATGAAAAATGGTGAAAGATAGAGAGTTTTTGGTTGGCCATGATTATGGCCACGAAAAAAATTATTTTTTATGTTAGTAAGTTTTTTTCGATAAGAGAAGTTTTATTAATGTGTTATTTGACCCTCATCTTATCAAAAAAAAAAA
>Ga0325400_1007816_pt1 | contig 10232 bp, 7 predicted proteins | sample PopdelMetagenome_2_FD_205662 | JGI IMG/M metagenome (GOLD analysis project Ga0325400, IMG submission 205662) | Populus deltoides microbial communities from Bellville, Georgia, United States - Xylem-PdKOR-R1 | ecosystem: Host-associated > Plants > Phyllosphere > Stem > Wood/Secondary xylem...
CTATACATTCAACATTTCGAAAAAAGAAGTATCGATTTCAGAGAGTTTATTTGATGTTTTAGGATATACTTTATTACCATCTACTGCTCTTAACTTTGAGATTAGTATCTAGAAAAATTTATTAATATTTTCTTGATGAAGCATGTGAGGGGTGCGTTCTTAAGTTTTTTTTTTTTTTAATAATCCTAGTTGATGTGCAAGTTGATCTGAAAATGCATTTTAATATCGAAACAAAAAAAGAGTATCTTAAAAAAAATGTAACATTCAAATTTGAGATGATATTTAGTGCTTTGCAAGCTATCTCATTTTATTTAGATTTTGTTTACTTGAACTTCTTAAACAAAACTATAATAACAGTACATAGGTCGTTTGTCAAGATGTCCTTAATTTATGAAGAAGTGATTTAATCTTGATAGATATATAAATTGATTTAAAGTTCTTTTAGGACAAGGGTGTTTTTGAAAAATATTTTTTGTTTGAAAATATATATTAAAATGGTTTTTTTATTTGTGATTTTAATACATTAAATAATCAAAAAAATATTAAAAAACATTAATTTTGATATTTTTTTCAAAATAATAGCAAGTTTAAAAAACATTTAAAAGCGATAACTCTCCCCCCATTGTTGAAATCTTAATCATAAAAAAAATATCCATAACCTAGAATAAGTGCAAAAAGTTTTAATAACTCCAAATTAATTTATGTTGATTTTTTATTTCACTTATGCTTTTTCTTCTTCTTCTTCTTCTTCTTCACCTTTGGGTTCTTAGAGTAATTAAGTTCAACCATGAACAATTAATGTTAAAAAAATCCATATCCATCAAAAAGACTAAATTTTGATGAGTCGTTAATTTGTAAAATCGTGTCCAAAAATAGACAAACTAGGTTGATCTCATGTTGATCAAACACTAACTCGAACGATGTCTTTATTAGCAGTAGAAATAGTGGTGGTGGAAGAACACTAGAAGTAGGTAATGGTTGTAGTGGTAGTCGTATAACCTATGAATGTTGGGGGGAAAGAAAGTAACTTTGTCTCTATGCGATTCCCCATCTTCATTGATAGCATGGAAAATCTCTCCCACATGGAATGCAACAGCAGGCAGTGGTGGAAAGGGACTACCCTACCGTGAGAAAGGTACAGCCATGGACACATAGAAGTGGACAAAAATATCCTCATCCACTCTTGCTTTCCGTCTCCAATGCGATGATGGGATTATGGAGACCCTGGTTTTTTCTAGCAAAAAAGGTTTAAAATCTAACCAGTGTAAAGTAAAAGATAGAACATGAAAATGTTTGTCTAGCTAGGTAAATACCCCCACAATTTCTAGCCAGGTAGGTATTGCGTTTCGTTTCGGGGAAAAAAAACAAACTGGTAACTGCCAAGAGCTGGTGAGTTTTATGTTTTAAGTAAATCATAGCTTAAGTCTCTATATGTATTACAAAGAAGTAATCTAGTCCCTTGAGGTTCAAGAGAAATTAATTGATCTCTCACATCTGCAATGACTTCCTGCTGTTTACTTTCCGCCATTGAAATGCTACGCTGACACCAATTTTCCAGTCATGCTTGTTCCTGACTTGATGGTGAAATGAAATGCGGTCAAGAGATTAATCGATTGTTTTTTTAAAAAGAATGATTACGTGATTTGTTCCATAAAACAATAAGGACCACTTTACAATTTACTCTGATGTCTTATTGCAATGTGGGTCATCATGTTTGTTCCTTGGAGCTAACAGACAAGCACATCAGACAAAAGGAGCTGAGTTTGGGCTTAATAATTGTTTTGGGCTACCCCGATCACTCTAGCAAAGAAACGAGTACAGAAGAAAGGAAACACGAAACGATGAGAATGGAATGGCAACCTCAGCATGGCTCTTGTAAAATGAAAACTGAGCTTAGCATTAACCTAGCTTGGAGCGCCATATCCCATTAGCCAGGCCTAACAAATTTACAACGTCTTTACCCTCCTCTCCTCTAATATTCGTCTACTCTTTAATGGAGAGGGCCAAGGATGATATGATTGATGATACTGCAAAGTAAGCACAGGAAACCGATGAGAAGTAGGCTTGCAGAGACAAACCCCGTATTAAAGAAGTTGTGTCCCTTTGGTCGGATTTCAGAGAGAACTGGGTAGCCGATTCGTGCATTGAACCGCCTGTCCAGTTGATCTAGGTTTTCCTTCAGGTCTCTAGTTGCACCAAATCCTGCCCCAACCCCAGTACGTAGCCAATAAGGATATCATAACCTGTTCGAGATTCCCAGTACAGCAAAAAAAAGGTAAAAGGCAAGGCATTGCGTCTTGCGACTTGAGCAATTAAAACCTGGATTGATGTCGGCCATTTTCTAAATGGCTAACATGATATTAATTAATAATACCATCGATTATCGTAAAAAGAAGAAGCAATTGAAATCTAGAGTACTCCCAGCTCTTGAAAGGGTTGTGGCTACATTTTGATGGGATATATATTACGTACCTCTAGGATGCAAGAAAAACCACCAAAAGTTGTGTAGAACATTTCTCAAATCTTTTTTTGCCATGATTTCTCTCAATAATTAAAAGAAAGAAAGAAAATAACTAAATAAATAATGGTTAGAACTTCATGTTTTATGCTCGGTGGAAAGTCATATTTCAAATGAAACGGTCAACTGTATGAGAATTGTTGTGGAAACCGAGATACGTCTTTTGTTTATTTACTTAATTCATAAATGATATGTTAGACTAAGTATATGTAATAATCTCTCTAAATATCAAGGCATATGTTTCAGTGGAAAAGACTTAAAATTTACATTTTAAAATCTGGGGTTTAAATTAATTATGAAAAAAATCAGATAGGAATTTAGAGGAAAACTAACCGTTGAATCTCGTTAAACCAAATAAAAAAATAAGAAAAAAAAAACATATTTTCAAGTCTGTATTGGGATTTCACTATTTTTTCTTCTTCGTATCCACCGATTTCCTCTCCTGTGTCTAGCCTTAGCTACTTTTTACCGATAAGTGAAAACCTTGTGATTTTTTTAAAAAAAAATTCTATAAAAAAAAATAATAGTAAAAAAAACTCCACGTTAAATCCGAGTCATTTTCACTTAGTTTTAAATAGCTTGAGTTAAGGCAATATAACTATCCTTGATATACTATATATCAAAATAATCATATTACAGAACCCACCTATAATAAAAAGTTATAAATAATATATATTGAGATCCACTAAATCAATCAATCAAATGTTATTCATCCGAGTTCATAGAACTCGGTCTTTGTGATAACTTTTCTCGTCTTTTCTCTGTTTTCAAATTCTTTTATGTTTGTGTTTTTTTTTTTTTTTGAAAATGTCATTAATTGATATGTTATATCATTATTTTTTATTTTTTTAATTTAAAATAAATAAATTTATTTATTATTGTAGGTAAGAAAATATATCATTTAATGCTTTGATACGTACAAAAATAAAAAATCAAACAATCCATGAGACAGAGTGTACCACCAGTTCGCCAAAGTGGTTTCTGGATCGAATCAGTATATTTTCTTGCATCTATGGCTAAGTCTCAACCAACACCTAATTAACATGTCAGCACTAATAAATTGGAACGAACATATAAGCACAAACCTTATTGCCAAAGAAGTCGAAGTAAGCACTAACATATCATCTAATTGCTTGGAAATTTGTTTGCCTTCCTAAGGCGGCGTTGGATTGTTAGATATCAAAACCGCAACAAGGAGTTTTTTTGAAAAGCAATTTTGGAATATCCATCTCAAATCTAATTCTATCTAGATACATTGGGTGCACCATTTCTACCTGCGCAATGAAACTATTTGGGCTGCTTCCGCCCACCATTCTTCATCTCCCCTGTGAAAGTCTATTATATTCTTTAAAGACTACACCATCCGGCACTGTGAAAGTCATTCTAGAAGTATTGCATTGATGAGTTGCTGGAATTTTGGAATGGATAAATTTTTGTCTCATGCATTGAAGAACAGTGGAGACATGGTGCAGAAGAAGAAGGAGATGTCTCCTTCTCCTTCTCCTTCTTCTTCTGCACCATGTCTCCACTGTTCTTCAACATGAACGGTGGACATGATGCAGAAGCAGAAGAAGGGGAAGGGGAAAGGGAAGGGAAAGAGCTAGGAATCCTTTCTCTGTGTTTCTGCAAGGCGCGCCATTGTTTACTGTGTTGTAACTCAGTTGAAACAAAAGCAGCGGGAAGCTGCTTGGTGAGACCCTGCGTTTCAAACACAGTAAAAGGTAGGTTCCATGAACAGTAAAACCTGTTTTTTTTTCATAACCAAACATGCAGGAGCTGTATTTTGTTTAAAATTCAGTCGCAGCTGCCTAAACAAACGACACCTAAATACACACTACTACCAATATCATTTTGAGGTTCGGGATGTAACTAAAAAGAAAGTGCATCATTTTAAAGTTAATGGAAGAGCTACAGGTGATAAAAAACAATTATTTTCTCATGTCACGTTAATTTTGAATACAATAATATCCTTAAAATAAGAGGAAAGAAGTAATAGATATATAGTAGTTTTTACTTGTCTGATCACCAACTATAATCATTTTCATCCATTTTGAATTAATGATAATTTAAATTAACCCAAATTTTTTTTTATATTTCTTATATAAATATATATATTTTATTTCCAATGCTAAATCTAGCAAAACCAATAAAATAAAATAAAAGGTAATTTTAATTATCCATCTGATACCAGAAATATATTTATTTTATATTATCCTTCAATCAGAGGTTTTAAAATTTATTTATCCACGTGATCAAATTTGAGGGAAAATAAGATGAGAGAATCCCAATTCAAAACGTCATAGTGTTGTAAGGAGCTAAAAGGACGAGGTAGAAAACAAAGCAAATGACTGATATGATGGTAGTGCAAATCTGTCATGGAAATGGCTCCCTTTTCTTCTTTCTTTTTTGCCGCTTTCGTTTTTTCTTTTCTCATCAGTGTGGACATTAGGAAAGCAATCAATCAGAAATCATGTTAATAGATAGAAGATGAAAGTATGAATCCAAGCTGCCTACGAGCAACACCCAACAAGTCGAGTCCGCATGATTGCGAGCCAAGATATCAAGAACATTGATGGGCCCATTGGGCCATGAGCTAATCAAAAGTGGAAACCCCCAGCCCTCTCATTTCTTAAATCCCCGGATTACAGAGGTGACCAGGGTTTCGAGCAAGCATTTCCTTACATAACTAATCATGAACAGGGTGTTGATACCTTTGAGTTCAAGTCATTGTGGTCGAGTGGCATCAAGTTGTTCGTTTGACAGATATCCACATTGCACAATTGACCCAATTATGGCATTTCTTGTTTTTGAAATTGACCATATTATTGGCAGTGACAGGGTACTAGATGGTGATGGCTAATCAGATTTTTCCTTGCACGAAGTTTCCATCTCAGAAGATCTATCAATGTCAACAACAGGTTCTTGTAAGAGAGCAATCCTGCACGTTGCTTGCATGTACAGGGTGGGAATCCCATGTTTTAGGATGTTAATCTTGAGAACTGGGAACGGGGAAGGTAAACAGATGGATGCAGAAATTTAAGGATTATGACGGTTGGTTGGCAGTTATCAGGATATCTGGCTCTATACAATGTCTTGCATTTCATGAGGAAGAGACCAAAGATATGATCATAATCTCTGTTAGGCACTAATCAACAAAGCAAAATTAAAACATTTTCAAATTAGATACAAGAAAATTCTTAAAACCTTAGCATAAGATATTGAAAACCTTATCTTCTTACACTATATGATCCACAAACAATACACAATGTTGTTCAAGTTTTCAACCACTGTTGCTGCTTCCATTGGCTGATCCAGGCATCAGCTCTCTCAACATGGCCACCACTTGCAACATGCTAGGCCTCTTGGAAGGAAAATCATCAACACACTGCAATGATATTTCCAAATACCTAACCATTTCTTTAACTTCTTCTGCCTCAGCTTCATCAGTTCCTTTAGTCACGGAGAGAAATTCTGGGTCTATCACTTCCATCTGTTTCCCTTCTCTTACCTTCATTTTCACCCAACCCACCAAGTTAGTGTCTCCAAAATCCTCTTTATCTGTGGGGCGTTTACCTGTCAGGAGTTCCAGTAGTACAACACCAAACGAATAGACATCTCCTTTTGCAGTGCACCGAAAACTTTGGTAGTACTCAGGCGGCACATACCCCGGCGTTCCTGCTAGTGTGCTTACACTAAGATGTGTGTCAAGTGCACTTATGAGCCTTGCCATTCCAAAATCTGAAACTCTTGCTTCCATTTCGTGGTCCAACAGAACATTGCTTGACTTCATGTCTCGGTGAATAATGTGCGGGATGCAATTGTGGTGTAAAAAACAAAGTCCCTTGGCTGCACCTCTGGCAATCTTTTTCCTTTCATCCCAAGTTAGAATCGGTCTGTCTCGTGCTCTTCCTCTTCCATGTAGCATTTCCTCGAGACTTCCAAACTCCATGAATTCATACACAAGCAGTCTCTCTTCACCAATTTTGCAATATCCAAGAAGAGGAACGAGGTTCCTATGCTTTATCTTCCCTAGAGTTTCCATTTCGGCCATGAACTCTCGATCACCCTGGCAGCTTAATCTTATCAGTTTCTTGATTGCAACACTAGAACCATCCTTCAATGTGGCCTTAAACACCTCTCCAAACCCACCACACCCAATAAGGCTGGCTGCAGAGAAGCCATTGGTGGCCTCAATGAGCTGAGAAAACTTGAGCTTCCTCAGCTGCCTCTGAAATGTAGCAACGTTGATGCTTAATGGTTCTTTCTCTTTGTCAATCTTCCATGTTGTAGCAGCATGAGATGCTTGCAGACTATTAAGCATCTTGACCTCCTCTGCTTCCTTATGCCTCACACGCATCGCTATCGCCCACACAACCAAAATGCACAGGGAAGCAATGGAGATGAGGATCCCTAAGACAATGCTATTAGCCCACGATGTAGCTGAACTCTTTCTACCTCCTCTGCCACCATCTGGGGCTGGATTAGATGCCGCGTGACTATTTCCGCTCCCACACGGGTTCAGTGGAACCCCGCAAAGTCCTGGATTGTTTGCGTACTGGGTTGCTGGAAGTGTACTGAGCTGCCCCCTCTGTGGGATTTCCCCTGTTAATTCATTATTTGAAAGATCAATTTGCACCAAGAAAGATAGATTTGAGAATGAATCTGGGATTTGACCCTGCAATCTGTTATGCGATGCATCAAACACACCCAAATTCTTGAGCTGGCCCAGTGATGCAGGAATCTCTCCAGATAGCTGGTTATGAGCTAATTCAAGAACTTGGAGGGCCATCATTTCCCCAATTTCGTCCGGAATTTTCCCTCGGAGCTCATTGTAAGACAGATCCAGATACTCCAGTGTTTGGTATTGTGTGAAAAGGCTCAGGACTGCTCCTGAATACAATCTTGTGAAATCACAAGTCTTCAAAGTTGGTACCTGCAAAAGTCTTTCGGCTTTGATTCCAGCAAATTCCAGCAAACCTCCAACTCCTTTGCATGAATTCCCCACATTCCGAACAAACACCAAAGTGTTTCCGGACAGAATTCCACTCAATGCTTTTGCCCCCAGCTGCCGACCAAGTCGAGGTGGGATTTCACCAGTGAGCTTGTTGCTGTTCAAGTCCAACCAAACCAAGCTGCTGCAATTTCCTAGTTCTGTCGGTATCTCTCCACTCAAACTATTGTTCGCTAGTTGCAAGACCGCTAACCTTGACAGAAGGCCGAATTCTCTTGGGATTTTACCTGTGAATTGATTGCTTGTGAGAGATATCCATTCAAGATTACTGCAACTGAATAATTCAACTGGAATTATGCCGCTTAGGTTGTTGTTATTGAGAATTAGATCCTTCAGATTCTTGCATTTGCCCAATTCCGGTGGAATTTTTCCTTCCAGGCCATTATACCATGCTATTAACTGCTCCAGATTCTCGAGGTTTCCAAGCTCAGCCGGGATCGATCCATTAAGGAAGTTTATGCTGAGATCAAGCGTCTTCAGCTTGGAACATTGTGATAGTTGTGCTGGGATTTCTCCCTCAATGAGATTATCCGGCAATCTCAGCTCCTCCAGAGAGGCTGCACCTGGGCATATATCTGGTGGAATGGTACCAGAAAATCTATTGGAACTAAGATCCAAAACTTTTAAGCTTTTGCAGGAAGAAACTGAAGCTGGAAATAATCCAGAAATTAGGTTGTAACTTATCAGCAATCTCTCCAATGAACCAAGATTTTGAAGGATAGAATCTGGAAAAGGCCCTGATATGTTGTTGTTAGACAAATCAAGAGTTTGCAGCCAAGAACAAGGGGAAAAGGAGACAGGAATCGGGCCTGAAATGTTGTTATATGAAAGCTTAAGTTCTAGAAGTGAATTACATGCATTTCCCAGCTCAGAAGGAATCCAACCAGAGATATGATTGTGAGAGAGATCCAATCTCTGTAAACTGCCCAGTTCACCTAGAGACCTGGGGATCTCTCCTGTGATCATATTGAACGAAAGATTCAAAGTTTTGAGATTTGTACAATTTGAAAGTGAAGGAGGAATGGAGTCCATTAAAAAGTTTCCCGATAGATCAAGTTGCGACAAGGAGTTGCAGGAATTCTCAACTCTCAAACCTGAAATGGACCCTGTAAAATTGTTATAAGAAAGGTCAAGTGCCTGAACTTTATCAGAGTTCAATAAGAGATCATCTGGTAATGACGACAAATTATTATGACAAAGGTTTACGTAAACGAGATTCGGGTTCTTGGAGAAAAATTTCTCAGGAACCGGACCTTCAAGTCCAGTAGAAGATAACTGAAGCTGTTGCAGTGCGTATGGGAGGTGAAGCAAAGAGGTGGAATTTACAGTAAACGGATTCGAAGATAAATTCAGAGCAGATAACATGTCAAGAGAAGATAAAGGATCGAAAGAGATGGTCCCAGCAAGAGAACTTCCACTAAGATCAAGATGAGTGACTCTTCCAAGAGTGCAAGAAACACCATACCAGTTGCATGGACTTCGATTAATCTGCCACCCTGATAAAACTCTATTTGGGTCATTTCGAATAATCTTCTTGAATGAAAGAAGGGCTGCAGCATCGGTCCTTATCGATGGAACGGGACCCTGCTCGGTCACGGAAACCGAAACAGAAAACACGAAGAGAAGGAGTGCAAGTGCAAGATGATGGAAAAGCTGAACCGGGTTACTCTCCATTGGAGAAACAAGATTTGCAGGAAAAAAAACAGTTGAGAGAGAGAGAGAGAGTAGTAGTGTTGTGCAGTGTAGTGTATAGAAAAGAGAGAGATGGTAAAGAAAGTGGTGAATATGATGAGAAATTGTCGTTGATGTCGCAAAGAGAGGGAAAGCTTTAGGAAAAGGGTTTGCTTTTTATTATGGTTTTTTTTTTTCTTTTCTTTTAACAAAATGGAAAAGGAGGGAACGTGGAGAGGGAATAAAGAGGAAAAGAACCTCACTGGGTTGATTTGATTGCCTACTTATTATATTTTATTTTTAGTTGGATTGAAGTTATAGATTTAATCTCGTATAAAATCGGTCTCAAGATACCCAAAATGCTTAAAGAATCGAGAGAGAGAATGGAATTGGGAGATAAGTTTCTGCAAGTATCACAAGGCTCTAGTTTTCTAGAGTAGTAGAAACTCGTAGACAGACATCGAGAGGATATGGTGGGAGGGCTGATTTGACTTCCGGTCAAAACTAGTGGGGACTCGCAGACAAGGTCCATCTAGGATCGGCTGCTTTTTGTTGAGAGAGATGGGGAAGAAAGGGAAAAAAAAGGGGGGGGGGGGGGGATTTTGCTCGATCCAAGATCACTGTCTGTCAGTGAGGCGTGGGAGAATGTCTCCTCCCTAGAAATGTGATGACATCGATATGAGCTTGGCAGATACATTCAGAATGTAAGAGGCCTTTATAAAAATTGCAGAGATTTCCCTTTCAGGTCCCCATATGAACAACCCCTACTACGGCTACGATCGTTTCTCAAGTATAAAATGATTTTTTTTTCTTGAATTTTAATTTATTTCTTTTCCTTTGCTGCTGGGCTGCAAGTGCACGTACGGGATCGCTGCTCAAATAAAATTCAATGCTTAGAATTTGAGCTGAGTGCTTCCATTTCAATACGTAAAAATGGTATCAGAATACCCCGTCCATTAAAATAATTGTTTTTCAAAAATATCCTATTGATTGAGCTAATTTTAAAAGCCATGCCAGATAAATTATGAATCC
>Ga0325400_1007819_pt1 | contig 10229 bp, 8 predicted proteins | sample PopdelMetagenome_2_FD_205662 | JGI IMG/M metagenome (GOLD analysis project Ga0325400, IMG submission 205662) | Populus deltoides microbial communities from Bellville, Georgia, United States - Xylem-PdKOR-R1 | ecosystem: Host-associated > Plants > Phyllosphere > Stem > Wood/Secondary xylem...
CAACAGTATATAATTTCTTAATGGTTAGAAGAGTGCAGATACTGTCATCAACATTCTATCAGACAGTTTATTATTGGTAAAGGTTCAATCTGTCTCTTTGACGATCTGGGGTTTGATGGTTGTGTTGTATAGAATCGGATTGAGTTCTTGGACAAGATAGAGCATGAAGTTTATAGTGTTGGAAGCGGATTTTGATTCATTCGACAATGTTGCAACGAAGGTTTTACAGGTCTTGAATTTGCAGGAGCAATTCCTAGGACTGTAGGTGGAGCTGCTTGCATGAATACTGGAGCTATTGGGCAGGTAATTCCATAGCCCTAATCTTTAACTACTTTTACATGGCTTTGTGAAAGTAACTGAAGAGGTTCACATTTTTTTTTTTTTTGCCAAACGAAGAAGATTGCTGGTGCCATTGAAATTGTTGACATTGTTACAGCTGAAGGGAAGTGTCAGACTCTTAAAGAGAATTGATCTTAAGTTTGGCTGCCATGTTCTCCGTCTCAAGACATGAAGGACTAGGCACCTATTGCTGCAGTAACTTTCCAACTGCAGGGCTCAAGAACAGCAAGAATAAGGCAACAAGAAGACTCTGATAGGTAGCAATGACAAGAAATTGTCGTGTTTTGTATTTGCTTAATAAATGATGCTTAGCATGGTTTCATTTGCAGGAGGAGAACTCAACCACTAAGCGAGTGTAGTGCTGGCTCGGTGTTTACAAATCCATCTGAATTTGGAGTTGCAGCAGCTGAATTGATTGAGAAAAAGGTTTCAGAGTAGGTGGAGCAATGATTTCGAACTTCTTCAAAAATGCTTGTGGTTCAACTTCTCAAGACATGCTAGCCCTCATTGCTTTGGCTAAAGAGAAGATGGATCAAAAGTTTGGGGTGCAACTTAAGGAAGAAATAATATATGTTCATCCATATTGTGATAGCTTGATCCCCGGTAGAGACAAATACCAAGTCATGTAATATTTGATGATAAAAGAAAATGAAAGTTTGGCAGAGAACAAGTTCATGAAAGGCTGATTTGATCCGTAGTATTTTTTTCACATAGGGAAATCCATTTTTTTTCCAGCACCCTACAAATTGATTTGATTATTTCAGCACCAGTCAATCATGAATCACATGCCATGTCTACTAGTTCCGGCATTTTTGGTTAGTGCTGTAGTGATGACATGAGTGACGATTCCAATCGGGCAAAAGAGCAGGCAAAGAGAAACTGAATGCCGAGTCTCAACTTCGTTTTCTAGTCCATCATCAAACACCTGCCTGGATAATCACAATGGCAGAAGTGTTAGAAGTGCAAAAGAGAAAGAAGGAGATGGGGAATCAAGAGATAGACCTTGCAGGAAATAGATCTACAACTAAAAAATGAATCCATGCTGAAGCTAATGTCATCTCACTGGAGAAAATCTTTTCTATACCAGGCAGCTACATGCAGAAATCAGATAGAAGTTTCCATTAACCTTTCACAACGAACACACATCTGCTTCATTTTTAAAAAAATGCATGGATATTTCATACCTCTGGCAACCAGTATTTGCTCGCAAAAATCAGATGTATTGTCTCAGGTGTCCAAGACAGGTACAATAGAAATGCATACAGAAGTCCCAGGACAATAAATGGAATGCTACTTTCCATAGACTTTCTAGTCTGCAGTGTGAACAAATTTAACAAGTTATGTTGATTGTTTGAAAAAAAGGCGTGTGATCAACGAGCTTACAAGGAAAATCACATGCAGACAGAAGTTAAAGGTCAACACGGGATTCAGCAACTCCAGAGAAAAAAAAAACCTTGACTTGTAATTTATCAGAAGTGCTAGTTGCAAGAAAAGAAAAGAGATTCAACAAAAGCGTTGTGACGATATTTATTAGAGTACATAATTTAAGAATAAAAACCCCCAACATCTTAAAAATCAGGATTCAAAACAGAATATAATTGTAGCAACAACTAAGTCAAACATAAGATTTCTGTGCAAAATCAGTGAAATTAAGGAAGTTGAATATTCATACACAATGAACAGATACTATGTGACTTAAAAGAGAAATAAGGGAGAGCATACATATGACATCCCTAACAAGCACAGAAAGCATACCACTTCAGCTTTAGGAGCTACAACCATAAGTGTGTAAAACGGGAGAACAGCTGCTGTTCCCAAAGTAAAAACACTGCTTGCGAACTGAGAACTCGTCAACCCTATAATATAAAGCAAGAAAATAATAAGAAATGACATCTACAAGACAGAGACTTAAAGTTCATAGATGTTGCTAGCGGCACCGCATTTGAAAGAAATAAGTTGTGGACTCTTAGCAGTAACAGACAGAAAAACCTGGTTTTATCCATGCGTCACCCAGAAAATATCCAAGAGGAGATACAAAACTATTGCTACCTGACCATAAGTCCCCATTGGTATTTGTGATAGATTATGAACCAACAAAGTCCCTCATTTCTGAGGCTATGATAACAACTAATTCTAGAGGAGATCAAGTACAGGCATAATCAGTCAGTCATTCCAAACAAAACAAAAATGCTAAAGAATTGGGATGCTCTATAAGTTGACTGTCATGAGCCAAATCACCATTTGACAACAGCTTATCTTTTTTTTCTAAATAATTCAAACCAAGTAATCGACCTCATACATCTTAAAGCAGCACATAATTCAAGCATCTGACCCTGATAGCCAGAAATGTTTTTCATAGAAAACAGCAGGGAGTCGAGCTAAAATTAGGTTACATTCAGAAATGAGCAGGAACAGAGTCCAAGCACAATAGGAGGGAAAAGATGAGTTACAATAAGATAATTTCTTAAAAAATAGATTTCTATTTCTCTTCCTTCCTTCCTTTCTTTTTTTTTTTGAAAAAAGGAAAGGCAGTCCCAAATTCATCTTGGGGAAGCAAAGAAAACCAGAAAGTTTGCACAGTTAAAATGTACACAAACCAGACAAATCTTCAAGCATTTAAATATTGGAGACCTTCAGCAATGTATCATATAGAATCCAAATAAGCAAATAAAAAATGGAAGAAAAGAAATGCTTGGAACTTCTCATGAAATATAAACATCATATATGTTGAATAACTAGGACAACTGGCTAAAACAAAGAATTACATGATGCATTTACTCCTGAGCTTTTTCGATAGACGAGGAAATTAGTAAGTTTTGGATTGATGACAATTCTTGAACCTCCTAGAAAACTCCAGTCTCTATGCAAGTCAGATCCCACTCTTGCAACCCGTCGACCAAAGATTTCTGTGCTATTACTTCTGAGGGAAGAAATAAGTTTCGATCTTTCCCAACAATGTGATGAGATCTTATAGTCTTCCCCAAGTAATCATTCTACAAGAAATCAAAATAAACCTTGAGAAAAACAAACCCTCAAGCTCGTCAACATAATCTGAGAGCTTCACTTTCATGGCGCACTCTTAGAGGCAATTCAAACACAAATTCAGTGCATGCAACACTTCTACTGGAGGGACAGGAAATTTCATACAATCTGAACCCATTTAATCTAGTTGAGAGGCATAGCATGAATAATTGATCGTATTCTGATATTACCAGCATCATAACATGACAATAACTTTGGCTTGTTCACAAGATAGAGAGAGCTAAACAATGTGCTGCTGTAAACTTAGCAATAGCAACCCAAGTGTCTGATATGCCAACAAAATCAAATGAGAAGAAGGGATGAAATGGAAAAGGAAAAGAACCACAGTCCAAATAGAGGATGTGAAGAGTAAACATAAAAAGTGCAGCAGTGCAACTGTTTACCATTGAGGTGCAAATCCTCACTGCATCACTGAAATCACCATAGTCCTCAACTAATGGAGTGGCCTCATTACCCGAACATGATTAAATTCATGTAAAAGCATATTTCTAGCAAACAATTTTATATGTACTTATAACATAAGGTAAACTTTCATGATGGCAACCCCAAAATAATAATCTCTCCAAAATCAAATCAAAAGCCATTTTTTATTTTTTTACTGGGTTGCAAAAGCCATCTTGGACTTGCAGAAACTCAATAGAAATGTAAAAAGTCTAATTCCAGCTAGGCCAACTTTCCATTTCCAATCAAAGAGAAATCCATCCAAAACCAGTAAAATTGAGCGTTGCATTTTAGAAACATGAAATAAGAAGTAACCTGGACCTGATGTTGAAGAGTTTTTTTTTTTTTTTGAATTTGTATCAAATCCATAGACAGCATCATTCAAGAAAAGAAAAGCCATTCAATTTAATTAATGTATTGCATAAAGTTTCCAAATAAGTTCGTGATCCGCCATTGAAAAGCCTGCATTGAACCTGCAAAGATCTGTCTTCGATGTTACCTAAGTTAATTACATATCAAAATTGGTTAAAGCTAATAGAATGCATGGCAGATTTAGTAATGGTGATCATGAATCATCATGACCACTGAGAGAGCAACCACAAGTCTACCTAGAAAGATCCATTAAAGATGTTAGTTTTTCCAACAAGAAGTCAAAGTCTAAGAAGATCAATTTAAAATGTTAGGTTTATATCAATTCTTATACTGTCATGACGTTTTGTTAGAGCTAATAATGATGAATTTAGTTTAGAAATTTCATAGAACATGCGTCGTCAATTTAAATGATGGGACAATTGATAAAATGTTTTACATAATAAACTACATGTCAAAACTTAAAAGGTTAATAAGAAAGCAAACATATAAAAAAACAATTGTGTAATAATTAAGTGAAATTAATGAATTAATACAATAGAGATTTTGCGCAAATATAATGGCAGCCCTTTGTTATTTATTTATTTATTCTCACTTAAAACAATCAAAAGACCCTCCCTCCCTTTTCTCTTATTTGTGTACAAACGCGAGGGGCAAGACAATACCCTCAGCAAGTATTAGTTTCTCTGCTACGTTCATCAAGCCAAGAAATGATATCATTGAAAACTTGAATTATCATTTCATCTGGCTCGCCTTCCAGGAGAGCATGATAAGCATCCTTGTATAACTTTAGTTTCTTGTCCGAGCAGCATGCTTTCTCATGCAAAGCCTTGCTCACAGATGGATCGGTTACGGTGTCAGCCTCTCCATGAAGAATTAATAATGGTAGAGAGACCTGAAATCATAACATTTTCCAGTTAAGTGGTAGAGATTCTGAACACTATCGGAGAAACATCCGTGAGGATTTTTAACAATTGTAGACTGCATAGGTGATATGGCATTAATATTTCCCAAACAACTCCTAATGGTCCGGTGTCAGGCCCACCCAGGTAGGCTATCAAAGTCTACTCTGATCACATCCTCAAAATGTTCTTGATGAAAACAATAAACAGAAAAACAAGTGGGGAGGGTTAAGGGAGGTCGAGCATGCCGCCAAAATGCTAGCAAGAAGATACAATGAAACCAAATATAAAATAGTGGCTCGTGCGTTTAAATTTCATGACATAATAAAAAAGGGCAGAGGAAATTGGCATACTTCTTCTAGTCGACGTTCTATTTCTTGAGTGGTTCTGAGCATCTCTAGTGCAGTCTTCAAGCGGGGCTTGTCCTTGTATGCAATGACATTATAGGCTGCCTGCATTAGATGAAAAGATCAATTCAAGGAATAAATAAAAGACTCGGCATAAATTTATCTGATCAAAGACATCCGAAGTATATAGCAATGAGAGGATGCTTTATGAAAAAGAAAGGGGGTGATAGCTAGGGAACAAGAAAAGGATGTCAATAATACAAAATACCAAAGCGTCCTACAAGCAATTACCATATAGAAGCCTAAAATACAATATGTGCAATGCTTATGGTTTTAGAAGTAATCTAAGTAAGAAATAAGTCCTACAAGCAATTACCATATAGAAGCCTAAAATACAATATGTGCAATGCTTATGGTTTTAGAAGTAATCTAAGTAAGAAATAAACCAGTTTTCTGTTCTTTGGATCCCTAAAAGCAGCCTCAGCCAAATCCTTTTGTGGAACTAACTTGTGCTTTGGAAGTAAATTGGCCACACCGATCAACATTTGTGTCACTAACCATGGTGGAGTCATGTCGTCTGCAATCTACAAAAAGTGTTCGAATTAACAGGCAAAGGAACTACAGCCAAGCAGAGCAGGAACTAACTAAGTTGGGAAAACATACTTTGCACATAGGAGCTACAAGAATGCCACCATTCCATGCATTGGGTTGCTTTAAATGCACCTTCAGAGCAACAGCCCCACCCAACGACTCTCCAAATAGGAAGCTAGGTAGAGTACGAAACTCTGGCTTCTCTGCGATCCAAAAGTATCAGAAATTTGAAGTGAGAGCATAGCATATTTTGATTCCATTGTTGTTTGGATGACATTCAGCTTATCCATATCATTGCTTGCGTATAGATCAACAATTTTGAGAATAAATTTGAAATTGAAGAGGAGAAATCATTTTTGCCAAGAGCAAGTTTCAGACAGTCATTTCCCATCTGATTAGTCTGGATTGTCTCATCTTGGTGTTTTTTCTTTTTCTTTGGCTGGATAAGATCATACTCGAACAAGGGGAATAACTGCAAGCGGATCCTGTTCTTACCATTCAACACAATAGCCATTGCCTGTTCTTATCCTTTCTTTCACGTAAAATTAGTTTTCACATAAGGGGATGCACCTCAGGGATTTTTAATAACTGAAGGGCACTACAAAAGACCCTTCAGATACTAACACTAAAAGATTATATAAAACTGAGATTTTCAGATTATGGTTTTCTACCTTGTTTTATATAATTAATTTTGAGCCAGGTAAAAGGACATGTTTGATGTACCAAGACATCATTGTCGATCCATGCCAAGAAAGAATAAGTTATCTATATAGATCAACAATTTTGAGAATAAATTTGAAATTGAAGAGGAGAAATCATTTTTGCCAAGAGCAAGTTTCAGACAGTCATTTCCCATCTGATTAGTCTGGATTGTCTCATCTTGGTGTTTTTTCTTTTTCTTTGGCTGGATAAGATCATACTCGAACAAGGGGAATAACTGCAAGCGGATCCTGTTCTTACCATTCAACACAATAGCCATTGCCTGTTCTTATCCTTTCTTTCACGTAAAATTAGTTTTCACATAAGGGGATGCACCTCAGGGATTTTTAATAACTGAAGGGCACTACAAAAGACCCTTCAGATACTAACACTAAAAGATTATATAAAACTGAGATTTTCAGATTATGGTTTTCTACCTTGTTTTATATAATTAATTTTGAGCCAGGTAAAAGGACATGTTTGATGTACCAAGACATCATTGTCGATCCATGCCAAGAAAGAATATGTTATCTATATAGGAGCAGACAAGCAACTCCTTGAGAAAAGCAAATTCACAGCACAAGGATATATTAGAACATCAGAAACAATAAACCCAAACAAATTTAAAGTATATTTAGCACGCAACCATGCGTAACTTGTCTCAAACTCACAACAAACAACAGAGAATTTACTGAATAAGATAAGCATTGTAGAGCTGCGCCTACACAAAGATGAATGCTTAAGCAACTAACCCCAGGTTAAACAAAATGGATGCATGCAGAACCACCTCTAACAGAAGATGCTGAACTAGCAGCCTCAAGCCATGCTTTTGGATCAAAACACTAAAATCTGAATTCTGATTACATAGAAAAAGTGAAAAACTCCTTTCGACAGATGATAAGTGTTATAAACAGCCAGCTCTTCCACATGAGGATCCCAAAATTTGAACTCCCGAAAAAATCAGGGCAATTCAATGAGACACAACATGGCAAAAATGGTTTTGAGAATCACAATAAAATGCTACACTTTTCGCAAAGCATATATATGCATTGATTTTTTGAATGTAGTGATCAGTTTCAATCAACAGGAATGACATCTTGCTTCTTACTTGGTGGAGACACCGGACCTGAAACATAGTTGATGAAGGGTAGCCCAAACGGTTGAACGATTGGGCTTTAGCTTATGTTATGGTTTAATTTATTTGAACATTTATTTAAGGTTTATTAATTAAGCTTTATTTGTTGGGCTTAATTTAATTATTGTTGGGTTTTTTTTTTTTATTTAGTGAGCATCAAACCCAATTGTTTGTTCTAGTTGACGATGCCTGCTGATTAGTCAATGAAGTCAAATTGAACGCGTGGATACCAACTAAAACATGAAAAATGGCAATAACTACATGAAGAGTTTAATACTCTTTGATAAGATCAATGATTCTTCTATACTTCTCAAAACAAGATTTCGCCACGCACATGAGATTTTTACAGAAAGCTTAAAACAGCTGACTCACCTTTGACCTTGGAGTAATGTTCTATAACATCATCAACTAGCCTGTCAAAGCTGGGGATATAGCAATGGAGACCTTCAGAAAGACCAAATCCTGGATAATCCATAGCAAAAAAACCATATCCAGATGATGCCAACTTTCTTGCAATTCCTGAAAACAATGCTAAGAATCAGTCTAGTCCCATCATAAGATTATAAATTGGTCACTACTACTGGACGATAGCTACATGCCTTCAACAAAAAATGTGCATGTGTCTCCATAACCATGACAGAAACACACCACTGCTTTCGGGGAGGAAGACTTAGGAAGCCAACTCTTTGTGAAAATTTCCAGTCCTCTAGAATTCACCTCATACGACTGTAAAGATAAAAAAGAATAAAAAAAGGTCTACCGTCACAACTTAGCAGAACCGCAAAGCAATAGTTAATTAGATAGCATTTAGTTGAAGCGTTCTGCCAACAGCATTTCTGTTCTACATTCAAAGATGTATGGAATTGAACCGAATGCCTGAGTCAAAAGACACAGTGAAGAAAAAGAGTAAAAGTACTTTCAAGATCCATGTAGTTTCTTATTGAGGCAGCACCTAACCTACACAAATCAATATGTCTCTAAACGCAATTTAAATTGAGCACCTTTTCTTCAACAAAGAAAAACACACTCAGAACCAATATTGTAAGTGAGGAAAAGAAAAGGTGGGGTTTTTTTTTATAAAAAAAAAAACTTGGAAGAACCCTTTTTCCGCACCTTAATTACTACGGCAGCTAAAAAGAGGCACAGCCCAGTTAAACATCTTCCACAAAACATACAGTTGAAGCCTTAATTAAAAACTATCACCAACCATCGTCCCTCCTCTCTCACCCCACACACTATGCCATTTAAATTCCTAGCATAGACAGTATAAAAATCTTCAACTTCCCAGCCTTCAAATGCCTCTAAGTAATTAAACCAAAACAAAACAAACAGCCCCACCTACTACATAAATTAAAACTCAAAATATCAATGCGAAAGATTCCCTTTTTTTCCTCTTACCTCCTCCATTTTCAACCCATCACATGGCGTCTGCAACAAAACGAATAACCCTCATCACTAAAATGAAAAATATATTACTCCACTCAACGTAAAATAATCACCTCAGTAGTAATTCTCATAATAATAATAATAATAATAATAATAGCAACGTGCCCAAAACAATCAGTATTGAAAAAATGATGATAAATTCCTTTTTTTTTGTTTTTCAAAAAATAGAACCTTGAATAAGATATGGTCAATTCCAAGCTGGATATCTTTAAAGGCTTCTCGAGCACGTTTTCTTGCAGGCACTTCATCCATGTTAGCATTGATGATCTTTCTCAATTCATCGTCGATTTCTGGAAACCTCACCGGACGTGACGCCATTGCTGCTGCTGTTTTTTCCCTTCCTTGCCTCCTCCACCCCTTTCCTTGGAACCAAGCACATCCTAACACACAAAATATATATAATTAAATGTAAAAGATGCCTTTTTTTTGTTTTTTACAGAAAAGGAAAGCGAGAAAAAAAGAAGCGTAAATTGCATAATTAAAAACTAAAAGAAAAAATAAATAAATTAACGAATGGTTGGTTTTTTACCTTCGAAGAAGCTGCGGCCATTGGAGAGTTTTGCGGGTGGGAGAGACATCTGTTATTATTTTTACTATTTAATTAATTGGATTTATATATATATTATGATAAAAGTAATTACTGTTAAAAAGGGAAAGATTGGACTCGTCAAATCTGAGTTGGTTTTAAATTTCAATTTTAATTTTGCTGGACATATTATTGATTTTTTGTTTGAATTATGGAGTCGTTGATTTTTTGTTTTGGAATCTAGGGGAAGATGGAAGGGGGCACCGTCAGACAATACGTCATCTGGGAGAATGGATTGGATTCCATAATTGTCGTGAGACTGGGAAAGGGGCAAGCTACAGAGAGTCAGCGGAGGTGTGCTTCATTTCTTAGGCTGCCACGTTTTAACTTTT
>Ga0325400_1007821_pt1 | contig 10228 bp, 4 predicted proteins | sample PopdelMetagenome_2_FD_205662 | JGI IMG/M metagenome (GOLD analysis project Ga0325400, IMG submission 205662) | Populus deltoides microbial communities from Bellville, Georgia, United States - Xylem-PdKOR-R1 | ecosystem: Host-associated > Plants > Phyllosphere > Stem > Wood/Secondary xylem...
AACTACTAGTCCTGCACTTGTACTCGTACTCTTCTATTTTTTTCCTCAAGTTTCTCGTTTGTCGTGATCTTGTAGCAGCGAGAACATTTCAATCTTTTAACTTCTTTAGATTTCCAGAACTTCCCTTCTGTCCGACCTCTCTCTTTCCTTGACTCTCCTGCAATAAAGAGTTCTGCAAATCTACAAACCCTCCAAAATCTCAAAATCCTTTCACCCTCAAAACTTGCACAAGATCTACCAAGAAATCCGAAGAGCTCAAACCTCTCTCCCTCTTGTCTTTGGAACTCCAAATATTTGTATCAATAACCGAGAGCCGTGTATAGTTTGTTTTTTTATTTTAAAAAAGTAACTTTTTTGGTGGCTTTGGCTTTAAGATGCTGCAGCTTTTCTTTACGGTGGCTTTCTCTGCGGTGCCTTTGACTTTGTACATTCCACCTATGAGGAGCTTGAATCTCTTTGTGGAAACCATGGAAGGTCTGTTAAGGGAGTCAAGAGTTTATACCACGAGACTCTATCCTCGTGCAAGGCACGCGTGGTCTAGGTTCTTGGATATCTTGCTTTGCAATTTCAGGTTAGGGTAGAAGAGGATGTTCATGTACATTCTTCTTCTTCTTATCTGCTTTATCTTTACGGTCGTAGAACTGATGTAGATTGCAATAAGTTGTTGTTACTTTAGTTTTAATTTTGTTGGATGTGTTTATGATTTTGTGCGGGATTACGAATCATAGAGAAAAGCTTGAGGGTTGTTATAAGGATGCTCTATAAATTAAGAGTAAACAAAGGATGGTTTTCTCTCTTCTTGGGTTCCTTGTCCATGTGAAGATTAAGGTTTTGGAGATGGGGTTTGCTTTTGTCATCAGTCAACATGAAGCAGAATTCGGGATTTTGGGTTTGTTTTCTGGGGTAATCTTTGTTAATTTTTCAAAACTTTTCAGCTGACTCTTGCTAAAAAGAAGAAGAAAAAGAAAGTCATTTGCAAGCACATTAATTTCCGAAGGAGGGGATAAAAAGGGAGACATCTTCTTTCCCATTATAAAATCATCGAAACTGGGAATTGGGATAAAGATAGAACACAATAGTGTTTTGGGAAACGAAGAACCAAATATCAAATGAATATGGGAGTGTTTACTGGTTAGCATGTAAGTTATATTTGTAATCCATCCAAAACAGAAGCGAAGACGAAAAACAAAGAGATAACGCCATTGATGCCCGTGGGTTTCTTTTTTGTTAGGACAAAAAACACGGCAACATGTACATCGGTATGTCTAAAATCGGATGGCAAGGTTTGGCGTTTAGCCATTATTGCTAACTGTGTAGTCGATCATGTTCAAGAGCTAAACTCGTAGTAAATACGCAAGGAAGAGAGACACATACAGAAAGACCTTAGCACCGAAAGATTTTCACAGGCGAGGTGGTTAGGCATGATTTGAGATGACACGAAGGACTCCCAGCTGATTCTTTGCAATAGACACTCTGTGATTGATGACGATATAAGAAACAGTATATATGTCCTATGAATGCTGCCTCCGAAGATAAAAAAAAACCCATCAGTGTCCATCCTTTCCAAAATGTGAAGTTTTCAGCAAATCCGGTGCACAAGCTTAACCAACCACCAACAAGGAATGGTGCTTTTATGTGTCGTTGTTTCATCTTTTTTGTTCTCATGCTAGTTTGAAAGACAGACAACTCGTGGGACTGATCATTGAATTATTGTTCAGCCGTGTAACATTTGTGAAGTTCTTCTGTCTTCATATGTAAAAAACAAAAATGCGTCAATCTGCAGCTTGGTGTTTATACCCTTCTTTCTTGATGGATAATGAAATGCTTAAATAAGTCATCTTGGTAAGCATAGCCATGGAAGAGCAACAACCCCAAATAATACGAACCAATAGTGCGTTTTGCATCACTCGTATGTCTTTGGAGTTCAAAAATACAAATTTTATTGGCTATAATGAGTTTGAATTCGCTTCTTACAGTTTTCTCTTGTTGACATCGAATGAATCAGATCAACCAAGGAACAAGAATTAAAGAATGTGAGGTGTTGATGTATGGATAACAGAAAAACAAGGTGTAATGACGAGTTTCAGCTGGGCTAAAAGAAAAAAAATCTTTAAAACAATAAATTTTGGATTCGCTGGAGAGGGAGCGGGGTTCCACCTTTCAGCTGGAGTGCGTGCAGGGCTTTAGGAACCAGAAAACATCCAAAACTCTTGATTCTCTTCCATCGGCAGCAAAAAAACTTTTGCCTTTGCCCTCAGTCTCCTCCTTTGTGATCTCCTTATCCTTCAATTCTTCAAGCATTCCCCTTACCTGCGCAGTTCATCACATGAGTGCTCAAGAAAACATTCTTAGAAACAACTACATAGACTTAGCTAGTTACACGTCTTAGCTACAATGCAAATTAGCAAGTGCACTGTTCCTTCTTTTCTAACCAGAAAATCATAATACACTAGTGAGACAACTAGTGAATCAAATTAACAAAGAAGTGCAGTTAGGAGTTGAGCACTAGATTATACACAGAATTTAGGACTATGATGAAGGTAGGACCAAACGTGCTAGAATCTCAATGTCGTTTACTGAGAAGAAAGGATAGTGTGGAAGAATACAACAGAGGTTTTAGTCTGGCCTAAGCGAAGAGTTGCTGTCCCCTTAAGAGAATGATGATACGTTCAAATTAACTGAGAATCAGTACTAGAGACCTAACATATTTTAATTATTGTTCCATAGGGGTGCATACATCCATAGATCGTGTTAAATGGCGTAATCAACGTGTTTGTTTGAAATTTAGTGATCTATTGCAGTGAACGAATCCCCAATGGAAGTGACAAGGGGAAGCATTCACTTTGCATATTCATTACATTTATTAATGCCTGTCAGTTCAGTAGTTGTTAGACAAATTCTAGCCTAATGTTTATCCTTGACATTCCTCTCATTTTTCTTGATGCAAAAAAGGAGACTAGTAAGAAGAAACAAGCAATATATCTGATTCAATGCTCAAACCTGCAGTCAAACTCTTTCGTTTTCCATGTTTGTCAATATCATTATTAAATTCCCTTAAACCCCTACAACAAAAAGTTCAATATTAAGTATGGAAACAGTTGCATCGCATACCGTAAGCCTGGACCTGGAAGCCTTTGAAGGGGTAGTAGTTTTGGTGGGTGCACGATTGGCAGAAAAGCATTGAGGTGAAGGCGGATTGGTACTAATTTGCAACAACCGCTCCTCTACTTCGTTCTTCACATTTGCCAAATTCAAAGGGACCGGTATGTTTTCTGCATCATCATCTCTTCTGCGCAATTCAACAACTAAAGTTTAGCACCTTGAAATATCTTCATAGAATATTCGAATGTCAATCACAAATCTTTACAAGTTCATTCTCAAATCGCCTGTGCTGAACATATATACACACTTGAATAATATCCAAGTATTAGTTAGTTTTAGGACAAAAGAGTTTAAGTCAGGCTTTAAGCCATCTGTTTATGTTCGATGGAAATCTTTAAGCTCTGGGAAGAATCCACAAGCCAACAGCCATAATAAATAAACTTTGCACAAGTTCTTTTGGCCACTACACCTCACTTTAATCTGAGAAAACCCACTTTAATTTGTTGCAATGACACAAAATTATATGGGTAAACCTTAATCAATTCAAATCTACCCCAAATATTAAAAAAACAAGAACCATAATCCTTGAAATTTCAAAACTATGATCCTCCTCTACACAATTCAAGCTAACTGCTTATGTACAAATTGAAAAGGACTAGCATAGAGAGAAATAACTTACTTCTTCTTCCATTGCTTCTCTTTGACACTTCCTTTCTCATTTCCTCCGGATTTCTCTCCATCCTTTTCAAGCAATGGTTTGCTCTCTTTCTCCTTCACATTCAACTCTCTTAAAACCTCTCTAGAACCCTCACTCACGAACACCCCATCTTTCTTCTCCCCCACTTGACTCTCCCTCTCATTCAAACTCTCTTTTTCCCACGCTCTCGTTGCCATCTTCTTCAATTCACTGCAAAACTCAGTAATATGACCTAATTTATCTTTCCCGGCAAACAAATTCCTTGCCGATAACGTGCTTTTTAGCCTTGGTGCCTCCCTGGCTTGCGGTACATCATCCATAGGATTATTATTCTCACTGCTTGATTTGATCATTTCTTTCGTAGACTCATGGTGATTTGTTGGTGTTGATAAATTTGGATACCGATTTTCGCTATCCTGATTGAATCCAACTTTGTAATTGTATGATGTAAATGAAGACTGACTTTGCCCCCTTCGCTTCGATTTTGCATCTCTAAACCCAGAGAAAAGAAGAAGAGAACTTTAAGACAGTTGCTTGAATCTTGAACTCTTTCTTGTTAAATAAGGAAAAACTTAAAATGATAGAAAATTTAAAACTTCACGCGGGTTTGCTTTGTGAGTACCTCTGATTCTTCTCGCTGAGAGGGGTTCTACTTCTAGCTTTATCACCTGAGCTTGAAAACTGAACCAGAACAATTCAACCAAAAAAAGAGTCAAGTAACTTTCAATCAATTGAACTTTTTGGTAACTGAGAAAAGCAAGGGACGAGGAAAGAAGATTTGAGACTCATAATTTATATTTTTTTCAGATTAAATAAAGAAATGCAAGATTTAACCTCAATCATAGATGAGCTAAATTGGTAGCTATTTATCTAGTACAAACATAGGTAAATGAAGAAAAAAAAGGTTGGAGACTTTGAAATTAAGGGGGAAAAACCTTAGAAGTTGGTGTGGTTTTAAAGAAATCCTCAGCTGTCTTTGGGTGGTTACAATCTGCAACAGGGAGACAGTAAAACATGAGAGACTAAGAAGAACATGGGGGGAAAAACGTGGAAGGTATTTGAAGGAGTGCATACCAGGCCTGCAAAACCAGGCTTCATCATCTATGGAATCTTCAGGAGCAAAGAAATCAAACCATTTGGGTGCATTTACGTTCTCATACAATCCATCTTCTACAAAGACAGAGTCTATTCTCTTCCAATCTATTTTTTCAGGTTCCATTGCAGAGAAGAAACAAAAAAGAGTGAGACCCAGAAATGGAGCAAAATTATTACAGCTGAGGAGAGGAAGGGTTCTAGAGAGAGAGATAAGGAACTAAAAAAACTGTGACGGATGTAAGAGATGGTGTAAGAAATGTGACCGTTAATGACGAGACTGAGGTCGAAAGGTGGTGGAGCTAGTGTTTGTCTTTGTTGGTGACCGTTAAAGGATTTATAGTATAAATAAATAAAATCTACTCTAAATAATAGTCATGCGATTAATGGCAGGGAACCGTTTGATTTTGTGGGACCCACAACTAAAACTAGCGTTGTGATTTGGCGATAGTTACTAAGGGGAACCTCAATTTTAGCCCCTTACTACATTATCCTATTATCATTTAAGTCCCAAATGTTTTGGTTTTATCAATTTTGCCAAAACAAATCACTCCTTCATCCACGTACTTGTTACAATGGGGATGGGGTTTTACTCCACCCTTACTCGCATAACATTATTAATCACTCTTTTTTTTTTCAATATTATATTTATTAGAAATTAAATTTTATAATTTATTTTTTATGCGGTTATTTCAGACTCATAACTCGAACGAATGTGAAATATTAACCCGGCTGACTCGAGTTTTTTTCTTTTATAATAAGTTTTTTTTTTCAATTTCATCCCCCAACATTGAGTTTATTAAGAATTAAACCTCGTGATTTGTTTTGGTTTATTTTTTATTAGGTTATCTTTATCTCATGATTTGTTAGTGAATATTTAAATATTAACAAAAAACTAAATGGGAAGGATGTTTTACTATACATCTTCTCACATAATACTATTTAACTGGGATAGTGTTTTTTTTTTCTAATTTATTTTTTTAATTTCAATTATATCTTTCAACATTATATTTATTAAGGATTAAACTTCATATTTTTTTTTCAATTTACATCTTATAGGGTTATTCCATACCCATGACTCAGTTAGTGGGTTTGACCAATTAACTCGGTTAATTCGAGCTTTTTTTTCTAATTGACTTTTTTTCTCAATATCATATTTTACCATTAAGTTAATTAGGATAGGCTTCATGCTTTTGTTTCAATTTCCTTTCTATAAAGTTATCCTCATCTCATGACTCGGGTCACATGTTTGGTGGGTGAACCTTAGTTAATTCGAGTTGTTATTTGTGTTCTTTCTTTAATTAATTTTTTTTCAATTTCATCTTTCAACATTAGATTGATTGAAAATTGTGCTTCATAATTTGTTTCAATTTAATTTTTTATTGGGTTATCCTGATCTTATGACCCGGGTTGCAGGTTTAGCAAGTTAACCAGAGTTGATTTAGGATTTTTTTTTGTTCTTTTTTATTTTATTTTTATCAATTTCATTCTTTAACATTGAGTTTATTGAAAATTATGTTTCATGATTTATTTTGATTTGTTTTTTTATGGGGTTGTCATGATCTCATGACATGGTATGTGGATTGACACGTTGACGTGGGTTGCTCCGCATCAATCCAATATGTTGTCATCTCAATGTTTATTAAAAATATATTATCTTAAATATTTATTTTAAGCCAAACTATGTTTTTACAGGTCATCCGGGTTGTCTTTGTATTCACTAAGGCAACTGAGTCACATCAGATCAATTCTCATATTGTTTGATTTTTTTTCTACTAAAAAAACATTAGCAACGTCTAGATATTTTTTTTTTACTCTAAGAATATGATAATCAAATTTTTAAAATAAAGAATATTTTAACTCTTTAAATTTTTTTTTGTTATTGATTTGCCATTAAAATTTTCTTTTATGATGGATCGAGGCTTGTTTTGACGTTTCAAATGAAAGCACTTGACGAGCCTATATAAACTTAATGAAATATTTTAAATGTCATTTATAATGGATGGATATAAAGATGGTTTTTTTATATATAAAATATAATCTGAGGCAAAATCAATAAAATTGATGTTAAAATATTGTTTTAATTAAAAAAATTATGGGTGAAAGAGAAATTAATTTAAAAAAACCTTTGGTTTTCCTACTCAAAGAACCCTTGTTTTTTCTAGATTTAATTATTGATTTATAGTAGCTAATTAAATATTGTAATGGTGGGAAATAATCCTTATTAATTCTTCAACCTTTTAGCTTCCAAAACTTAATATAAAAAACGGGTGAATTAAGAGTTTCTTACTTGAATTTTTTAAATTTTACACACTCTTCCTTATATCATTTTTAGTTTTTCTTCTCCTTTCTATGTTTTGATTTTTCTTCCAAATCTAGAGCTTGGTTCATCTTGTTAAGAGATATTAGAGTTACATAATTTTTTGTTTAAAGACCTTGTTTAGAAGTGCATCTAAACCAAGGTGGTGATATTGGAATTGTAGGAGACATATTCCAAACATCCTAGTTGTACAAGTGAGGAGCAACAAATCTTCAAGGACAAATAATTCATTATTGACAACAACAAAAGATTCATTATTATGAAGTACTTTAACAAGTAAGTACCCTTCTTACTTTAATTTAAGCAGAGTTAATTTTATTATTAGTATGCATGCTAGATTTATTTGTTTTTACATCATTGCAAATTTGAATATATGTTTGGTATGCATGCTAGTATTCTATTATTATTATTATTATTATTATTATTATTGTATTGAAAGCATGTTTGTCATTAGTTATTCTTTTGCGTACTTATAGATTTAAACTTGTATGAACTCTAAGTTTTCATTGAAAACTTTTTTATGTTTAACATGCCTTGTTATGATAAACTAAACATCATTACTCACTAATCTAATACACACACACGTGCACACACACACACACACAACCTTTGGTTTACAATTTTAAGGCTTTATTTAGTTTATATTGTGAAAAACAAATAATGAAATTAATAACATAAATTAATTTTGAAAGAGGTTTTTAGTATTTTTAAAATTTAATTACTATTTAACTTCCTTTAAAATTGTTATATTCTCACGTATATAATTTTTTAAAAATGCTTTAATCTATAACCTTTGATGTGTTATGATTTTTTTTTCTTTTTGTTTAATTTTATAAGGTTGCTATACATTACTTTTTAAAAGTTATAGTTTATCTTCTAAAATTATTTTTCATGTTATTTGTATGGTTTGATGCATATCATAAATCTTATTGATTTATATCTTTCCAATAAGTGAATCATTGACTTGTTTATGATAATTTATGTTGTCTTACTTACACTTCATATGATTGACATTAAAGTTATCTGGTTGGTTTTGTTTGCATATACAAAAATTAGTGCGGTGAACAGATATAGTCTAGAAAGTTCTGTATAAAAAGATTAGATTTTAGGCGGGACCATTTGTGACCTATGCAATCTTTCCTAAGAACATTTTAGTAAAAATATTATGGACACTATACTATTTTTGTATGCAATACAATCGTAATTGAAATAATAATAATTGAATAAATATAAGTGAACAAAATAGAGTTTAACATAGTAACCCAATAAAAAAGAATGATTATAAATTTTATCTTACATAATTGAAATATTTTTATTTTTAAGGTTTCTCTTTTATAAATTTTTGTTTTATTACTTACTTATTATGGAGCTAAAGTATTTATTTATAAATATTATTGGCTACTATTTTTTTATAGATTATATCATGTCTTATACTCAAGATTTGGTCGTGTCAATTAATGTTACTTCGACAAGTACTACTTCGACAATGAGGATTTTACCATCACCTTTTGTGGTACATGGTAAGAAATCTAAAAAGTTCAATAGGTTAAACTTTAAGAGGTGCCAAAATCATTAGAAAATAAATTTGATCCTACTATTGTGATGGTTGTGAATGCATGGAATCATACTGATTTCATGAGCAAAAACTACATCTTGAATAGGATCAAATACATTACATGATGTGTATAATTTAATTAAGAGTGAAAATACATTATGAAAAGCTTTAGATAAAAAAAATTCAAAGATGAAGATAATATGAAGAAATTTGTTGTCGATAAATTTTTAGATTTCAAGATGGTTGATTCAAGGACTTTAATAAACCAAGTTCAAGAGTTTTAACTCATTTTGCATGATATACATTCTTAAGGTATGTCTCTAAGGAAGTCCTTTTAAGTGGTTTCAATCATTGAAAAAAATATCATTATCTTGAAAAGACTTCAAAAACTATCTTAAGCATAAATACAAATACATAAGAATTGAAGATCTTATTTTAAGGTTGAGGTTAAAAGAGAACAATAAGTTATCCGAAAGGAAAATCAACTCTTCTGGTGCCTCAAAAGTAAATGTTGTGGAACAAGTGATAATGTCCCACAATAAAAAAAGAAGAAGCTTGTTTTGAAGGTAAAAAAGTTGTTAAGAAGTTAAATGACAATTGTTTTTATCTACAATAAGACTAGGCATCTAACTAAAGATGACAAAAATAAAAGTAAATAAAGAAACCCTACAAAAAGGATTGGTTAAGACAATATCAATGAGGTTGATCATCTCACCAATGAAGTTTCATAAATGAGTTTGTCTTATGTTGTTTTTTAAGTCAACTTTATCAACAATTTTGAGCCATGGTGAATTGAAATTGGTGCTACAAGACATGTATGCGTTGAGAAAAAGATGTTTTTTCATTTAAAAAACATGGATGGAGAAAAATTATACATGAGAAACTCATCAACCTCTAAGGTATTGGATGGTGGAAAGGTCACACTAAAGATGACATCCATAAAGCTTTCACCTTAAACAATGTATTGCATGTTACTGTTATTAGAAAAAACTATATGTTTTACTTATTGTTGAGAAAAAATAGTTTTAAGATGGTTTTTTAGAGTGATAAATTTATACTCTCTAAGAGTGGTATGTTTGTAGAAAAGATGTATCTATGTGATGATCTCTTTAAAATGAATAATATAACTATTGTAACCAATGATGAGAACAAAAATAAGAATGTCTTTTTTTAATTTCTTATTTGCTCTAGTTTTGTGATGTATGACATAACATATTAGGTCATGTAAATTATAATTCTATACAAAGATTAATAAATCATTAATTATTACCAAGTATAATTCTTGAGAAAAAACATAAGTTTTGTCGATACACGACGTCGGGCGACGGCTCCCGCTTTTTTTTGTTTATTTAACAAAAAGGGTTTCTTCTCAATTGGGGGAAACAAAGATTTTATTGGAGTCGCCATCTAGTAATTTGAGGGAACTAGAAATCCCAAATTAGACACTGGTCCCAGAGATTCG
>Ga0325400_1007825_pt1 | contig 10226 bp, 8 predicted proteins | sample PopdelMetagenome_2_FD_205662 | JGI IMG/M metagenome (GOLD analysis project Ga0325400, IMG submission 205662) | Populus deltoides microbial communities from Bellville, Georgia, United States - Xylem-PdKOR-R1 | ecosystem: Host-associated > Plants > Phyllosphere > Stem > Wood/Secondary xylem...
AACCATCTGGGGCATTCTACAGAAACCATCAAACAGAATAAACTAATGAAACTCGACAGTTGTTTTTACTCTATATGTTGCATGGATTAATATAATGCAGCATATTTAGTGCTCTTCTCAGCAAGCAGACATATTCAGAAAGGGAAAAGTTAAGATAGAAACGGCAAATGTCTGAGACAATTCATGATTAAACAATGAGTAATGTAGAGATAGCCTTCTCATTGCTGATCTTTTCATGTGCCAAGATAGAAACGGCAAATGTCTGAGACAATTCATGATTAAACAATGAGTAATGTAGAGATAGCCTTCTCATTGCTGATTTTTTCATGTGCCTCTTAGTCAAATGACATGGTGAGTGTATTAGAAACAATAAAAATCTTTTGAATTATCAAATAAAGAATTATCTGAGTGACAAATTCTAGTAAACTGCTATACCTTGACATCATCCATAAGAGCAGAAAAATTTAAGCCCTTTGAATCAGGATGGTAGTAGTGAAAAGTTCTCTCTGGAACGAGGGCATCTCTCCATATGTTATGGTGGCTATACATTGCGCAAGATTGAAGGTCATTGACAGAAGGGAGCTCATGCATTAGTCCAATTTAAAAAACCAGCTTCACATACCTGAGAAATAACCAAGTATACCAAACAAACTTACTTGGACCAAGTTGGATCAGTCATATATATTTGAGATCCAGGATAGAAACGCCTCTGGAACTCAGCAAAGAGACGACATGCACCGGTTCCTGATAGAGCTTGAATTCCAGCAAACCTCCCTTCTTTTATAATGTCCGAATTCTTTCCATAAACCAATTTGACACTCTCCTCAACCAGTTTGGAACTCACTGCAGAAGAGACCGACTCCCTGCCAATACCTCTAAAAAGTTGAGACTAAAAATCATTCTGCAGCAGAGAGGAGTTTTCGCGAAGAAGGAGAAAGCTTACATTCAACAAAATGGTTTCTGTGATTGAACAAATATATTTGGAACATGTGGTACGCATGACTAACCATTTCTCTGTAAATTTTGCCTAAAAGTTTTGCCCAGTAAGAATGAAGCAAATCCACATTTTACTCCTTCCTTTTTCTAATCAAGAGGTTACTTATACAGATAGATTGTCACACAAGATTAGACTAATTCAGGCACCATAATCACCATTGACAATTACCATTCGAGAACAACCATGATTAAGGTCACTAATATGTTGAGATTGTCATTTTGAAGTTATATCTGCAGTGACCATAAAATAAACTATTTATGCTAGAAACAAGAACAACATCACACAAATACATCAAATTATGAACCTTCAAGTTACAGAGAAGTTTTGGACAAATGAAAAGAAAAGTAAGTGAAAAGCCAAGTTCACTTCTTGATAATTATAATTGGGATTTCTAGAAGATAGAATTGTAAATGAACACATCAAACTTAATGAATACCAAGCTAATGCACTATATACAAGTAATTTAAGCAAATGAAACTCACAAGAAGTCACAACCAGCAATCTTTGCCTCAGCCTCTCTAACACATTGAAGGACAACAGGTTTCCCTTCATCATCTCTATAAGCTCCCTAAAAATTGAAGCAACAAGATACTATTAATTCACAACCCACAAAAGACTGTTTAAGAAACACCATCAATGGATCAATAAATAGTAGGAATAGAAAGATATACCACTCCAAGATTGATCTTTGTGGGACTAGTGTCAGCAAGAAAAGCCTCAGTAACACTAGTAATGGGATCTTTTGGAGCTGGGGCTACATGATCCCACCATTTAAGTGCCTTGTTGCCTGCTGATGTTGAGAAGCATCTTGATGTTCTTGTCAAAAAGCACTTCCACATGATAAATAATCTTCAATCTCAGCTAACCCAAGAAAGCGAGTAATGTCCTTATATTCTTCTTGCATAGAGAGGGAGGGTAGCTTAAATGGGCTGTCATTTATCTCTTCCATGGTTTTTCTAGCAATTGTTTTCCTGTGGGCTAATGGTATTTGGTTCTAAAGCTAGCACCAAGGTTTACTAGTTCGCTGCTAATCTTTCCTACAGGGCCAACAGAAAGTGCTTGACTTTGATGCCTCTTTCTTTTCACCCACCTTTCCTGTATATCTTGTCGGGTTTATTCATAGTTTCTAAACCCTTGTTAGTTTTCCGTTAATTTGGTGTTGATTTTTCCCTTTTTTCAAATACTATCCAGAAAACTACAAACATATATAGCACTGTCACCAATAAATTACATAGGCACATAAGAAGGTTTAGCCTAATGATTATGTATTTATTAACTTTTTTTTTAGAGTGTATATTTAGAAATAGGATAGATTTGTATTTTTAAAAAATATTTTTTAGTGTTTTTGAAATGTTTTAATGCACTAATTTTAAAAATAAAAATCTATTTTAATATATTTTTAAATAAAAAATACTTTAAAAAATAACATTTACTATATTTCTAAATAAACCCCTACTAATTACAATTTTTCAATTGTTATTGTGTAATTGGGAAAGATTATTACATTAGAAAACTTGGAACTTCTTAAATCTTCTATTGAATAAAAAATAAATAAATCATATTGGCCAAATCTAATTAATCTAAACCGAACCTATATATAGTTTGCTTGATTTGGTTGAAAGATAAGAAAGCAAGGTTGAGAATTTAAATCTAGAGAAATCTAAATTTTTTTTAATAATATTGTTGTTATTTAATATTTTTAATTGCATATGACTCAAGTGAATTTTTTAGTCAACGAAGATGCCAGTGGTTGTGAGTTTTATTTGACTAAAATCTCCTGCACTACATCACACAAAATCTTGTTACTAGTGAGATTTTTTACATGTTTAAATCTTTATAGATATCCTTATTTTGTATTATACACCATTTTTATTTAATTCTCTTTCCTTTTAATTCATAAAAAACTCTCCTTTTATATATATATATATATATATATATATATATATATATATATATATATATATATATTCCTATTCTTGTCTTTCTTCTGGATCTAGATTAAATCAATAGAAATAGATTTCTTCTTCTCCAACAAACAAAAAATCCTTCTCCTTTAGTGAACAAAAAAGTCATAGTTGTTGGATTGCTTATATTTCCAACTGCAATATATATTTGATTTTTTTTTTGTTTGAAAATTAAATTAAAGTTACAAATTTTAAAAAATTATTAATTTATAAATTTAGTATTAAAAAGGTACGTAGATGCTCTACTATCTTTCTATAGGCTAAAAATCTTATGGTGTTTAGGGGATAATACTAATATCTTATTAGTTATTTATGGACCTTACTTTGAACAAAGGAATATATACATGTAGAAGAGAAAAAATAAAATTTATAACCCACTAAAGTGATAAAAATATAATTACATAAGATTTCTTTCCACTCGTATATATCTCTTTCTTTAAAGAAATTAGAGAGTAATTAATATGATAATTTTCCGAGCATCATAAAATTCATGGTTTCAAAGATAAAAAATTAAAAATAAATTGGGTAAATATATACATTTTCATTTTAGATTTAATAAAATAACTCAAATGGTTTTTTTATTTAGTTGAGAGTGATTATTGATAACAATAAATGGATTTAGATTAAGGAAAACAAAACTCAACATTAATTTACCAAGCATAAAGATAAAATCATGTTTAAAATGGAGTATCCAAAAAGGAAAAGAAAATTAAGTAATAACTAGACGTCGATGTACCACACATTACGGCAATTTCTCAAATATATAATCTTTTGAAAACATATTTGATATTATATATAAGTATGTTAAGCAAAATAGAAAATTAAATTACATAAAATTAACAATAGATATTTAATGAGATTACTTACAATGATTATTCAAATCTATTCATATTTAAAAAGTTATCATTAATAATTAATTGCTTCAAATTACGTTGTTAATCCATAATGTGATCTTCTATTACAAAAATTATTGTACCTATATATATGGTACTATTCTTCCTTTTATTTTAGAATTGTAAAAAAGCTTCTGTTTTTGAAAAAAATTCTGTAGAAAACTCCTAAAATGAAAAGACAGATAATTTAAATACATCAAATATATATATATATATATATGAAAAAATATAAAATACTTTATTAAATAAGTTAAGACCATTAATTAAATGACGTGCTGTCTTATTAAAAAGGATAAATAAAACTATTTTCTATTTTTTAAAATTAGATACTTGTTTATTGAGAAAATCTTGTTATTTGAAAAAACATGTATTTTTGTTCAAAATGTATTTTTTTTTTATAGAGAAGACTCTATTTAATAAACTAAAATCATTAATGAAATGATTTGTTAAATGAAACTAGTATTTATTTATTGAAAATTAAACACTGATTTGTTGAGAAAACCTAAAAGGGTTGTTTTTTTTTAAATATGTATTTTTTTTGAAAGTGTACTTTTTTTATGAAGAAGTTATAGAAGATTCTATTCAATAAATTAAAACTATTAATGGAATGATATGTTTTATTAAAAAGATAAATAAATATAATTTCTACTTCTTAAAAAATTAAACATATGTTTGCTGAGAAAATCCTAAAAGGGTTGTTAAAAAAAAAAACACAACATCTCAACTTCAAAAATAAGAATTCCTAAGAGTAAAATTTGATAAAAAGAAACGGTTGAAAAAGTACCTTTTTATAAGAAAACGTTACATAAATTCTATTCAATTGAGATTATTATCATGAAAAAGGATATATATTAAAACTATTTTCTATTTATTAAAAGTTAAATACATGTTTGCGAGGAACCCTAAAATGAAAGTCTTAAAGAAGTAAGGTGGAGTGGGGGATTAGTGTTTTGTCATAAAATTTTAAAATTTTGAATTTCAATTCTCAATACTTTAAAAATTGATACCATATACAATATCAAAGAACATAAATTAAAAGGATGATTATACAGAGAGAAGCACACATTTTTATAATGGTTCGAACAATCAACTACTCCATTATTCCTTAAACATTCATTTAAGTATTCACTATCTACTTATAGTTTTCTTAATGAGTGAGACCATGCTGATTATACTAATCTTTTTGCAGGATCAAGATTACAAAACTTTATACAATATTTTTCAAGGATCAAGATTATACGTTTGACAATTGTTTTTCAAAGATCAAGATCTAAACCTCTCGATTGGCTCACAACCAAAGATTACCAAAGCAGTTCAAGTGCTACTTACATTTTCACAATAGATAAAACTCTCACAAGAGTTATCAAACTTCACAAGAGTTATTAAACTTCACAAGAAAAGATTAGAAAGGATTACATAGAATTGTTTACAAGTATAGATCAACAACTATTTAACATTTGAAAAAATGCCTAACTTATTAAGATTAACTTTACACCCATGAACAACCTTTTTCTTATAAAACATTTAAACATAATATCTTTCATAGGAGTTATGATTCACAGAGAAAGATCTTAGATAATGAAAAATATCCTCAAAAGGTATTTCAAAAACATTGGATGAAACATTATTTATAGGTGAGATAGAAAAGTGAGAGGATTCACCTAATGATAAAAGAGTAATTTATGAAAAAGAAATTACCTCATAATTTGAAAAGGTAAAGTTGTGTTTTTTTCTAGGAGGCATTGTCGAAGGATTTGGAGGGACAAAAGCAAGATGTTTAGAAATGAGTTTGGTGAGAGGAGGAGAGCTTTGTGAATGAGAAGAGAAAAATAGAGAAAAAAGAGATTTTTTAAGCTTTTGATATAATAAATGTTCTTTGAAAAGGGATTTGGCCTTGAGCTTTGGGTGCAAGTTTTTATTTTAAAAATATAACATTACACATAGGAAAAAGAAAAGAGTGTCATGTATGATATAATAAATAAATGTAGGTTTACTTGGTAGAAGAGGAAATGTAAGAAAAAGACAATAAAAAATAAATTTTGTGTAAGAAAAAAGTAATTTGACAACATCATTTAATGCAACTCTAAACATTTTAGAGGTAAGCCTATTTCTTACACAAGTATTTTCACTTTAAATGAAAGACCATTTAAGATCTAATATTTAATGTACACCAAATTTTTCTTTGCTTAAAAAGTCTTTTTTATATCAAACAATCTTCTCTCATGTTCGGCCGAAGAGTAAGAACAACAAGTCTAATAGTTTATTCTTTTATAGCCAACTAGTCTCTTTTTAATTGGTCAAAACTTAATGATCCATACATTTCTCTTTTTCAAAAGACCAAAATAAAATTTTTCTTCCAACTAAGCTCATTTTCATTAACTTGTGCATGCATGTACAAGTTATTAAATGCTTTTCATATAAGCATAAAAGAAAATTTATGTAAGCATGTAAACAAAGAATATTCTCACATATACATGTTAAATATACATCACACTAAGTATAAAACAAGAACGATAAGATTAAGTTAAAAGAGGATTACCAATACCTATTTCAAGACAAAGAGCACATAATTTATCTTCATTTAACAACTTCGAGAATATATCCATAATGTTGTTTTTAGTGATCACAAACTCAAGAGTAATATCATTCTTTTAATAAATGTCCTAGAGTGTTAGATGAGATTTTTGGTCAAGTTAATTGCACAAGTGTTTTTATAATAAATTAGAATATGGTCTAACTTAAGACTAAAGTCCATAAGGCTTGTTCATCCATATTATTTAGGCATAATATGATTTAATGATAATATATTTAGCTTCTGTAGTGGATGTTGCCATTGAATTATGCTTTTTGATAGACCATGAAATTAAGACATGTCCTAGGATTTGGCAAGTCCCACTAGTGCTTTTCCTATCAACTATGCAACTAACAAAGTTAGAGTTCAAATAACTAGTTAAATCAAAATTGTATATTTGAGGGTGCTAAAGATTCAAATTGGTTGTGACTTTTAGATATCTAAAAATTACTTAATGACACGAAAGTGAGACACTTTAGGATTGGTGTAAAATCTAGCACCTAGATAAACATTAAACATAATATCAGGTCTCCTAGCCATTAAATAAAGCAAGCTAACAATCATAACATGTTATTTCTTGATGTCCACCAATTTTCCATACTTATCTTTGTCTAGTTTGGTGGTCATGCTCACTAGGGTAGGACATAAACTTACAAACTCCAAATCAAATTTTTTAATTAACTCCTTAGTATACTTGGCTTGATTTATAAATATATCATTTGAAAGTTCATTTTCCTGTTTATCATCTGTTAAGAGATGATCTGATAACAATACAAGTACTGATTAGTAATCAAATAAATAAAGAATGCAAAAAACTTAAATTCACAAAGTATTTGGTTATGAAGAGAAAACCTTTTGAAGAACTCTTTAAAAGATAAAAAACCATCTAGGACAGCCAAACCTAGGATAGATAATTTATTCACTAGTTTGAATGATTACAAGAGAAGTATCTTTGAACATAACCCTTTGTGTCTATACTACCTTACTTAATGAGACAGTGAACCATGTTATGTCTCCTACCATAGTAACTTGCCAGTACATTTAATGATCTTCAAAGTATTGTCATCCTAACTGGAACCTTCAGTTGCTAACAATTCACACAGGAACTCCTCTTAGAAGTCTATAGGCTCTCCAACTCTTTAAGGACCAATTCTCCTTGAGAATTTCCTACACACTCTTTGTGTGTCAAGAGTATGTGCTGCCAAACTCTATGTAAACTCCTTAGTTAATTGGTATACTTGGTTTAATGTAATTGATGCTTTTACATTTTGACACTCTCCTCTAAAGCACACGACACACACCTTTCTTCAGACTTAACCTTCCGTATATATATATGTCTTATGTGATAAGGATAAATATAAGGATGATCTTCTAGTTTCCAAGTATGTCACGTTGGTAACATACTGCTAACATGTTTTAAAAAAACATAGAAAAGTTATCTTCGGATAACTTTTTTTACTTTATCTGAATTTATTTATTAAATAATCTAAACTAATCAGATAATTACAGAGAAGATAACGCTAACTAATCTTAATAAACTTCTATCTTAGCCAAATGATCTTTTTACCAATCGTAAAAGATTTTCACTAATCTAAGCCAACAAAATGACATTTACACCATCTTTATCTTGCTTGATTTTTGAGGAAAAAGGTCAGTTCTCCCATCATGCTTATCTCAAATTCTATATCCATATAACTTTCAAAGTCCTTGCACAAAGATTCATTAGTTGCACCAAATAAAATATCATTAACATAAATTTTCACAATGATTAAATCATGTTCTTTGGATTTCATAAATAACACTAAATCAAATTTTCCATGTTAAAGCCTTTTCAAGTAAAAATATTTTTTTAATCTCGCATATCAAGCTCCAGAAGCTTGCTTAAACCATACAAAATCCTTTTGAGTTTAAGAACATGATTTGGAAAATTATGGCTTTCAAAACCGGGAAATTGCTCAACATAAACTTCGTTTTGAATATAACCATTTAAACATGCACGTTTTACATTCATTTGAGAAATTTTAATATTCTTAAAATATGTAAATGCAAGCAATATACAAATTGATTCCATTATAGCTATGAGGGAATAAGTCTCATCAAAGTCTATTTCTTCTTCTTGGTTGTATCCTTGGGCAACCAAACGAGCTTTGTTTTGGACCACTTCTCCAAATTCTTAAAGTTTATTGTGAAAGATTCATTTGGTTCCAATAATGGAATGACCTTCGGGCTTACAGACAAATTCCAATGCTTGATATTTTTCAAATTGACCAAGCTCTTCTTGTATTGAGAGTATCAAATACTCATCACGCAAAGCTTCATCCCTGTTCTTAAGTTCAAGTTTATAAATAAAAGCAATATTACCAACTTGATTAATCATAGAGGAACTTATTCTTACTCCACTTTATAGGTTAGTAATTATAATATCTTATGAAAGTCATATTGGTTGTAGAATTGCTTTGGAAAGACTTTGTGAAGATTCCTCTTGCTCATGATTATTATGTTCTTTAATCATTACTAAATGATCTTCTTTTTGATCATCCTTTATCATGATGTCATTTTGATTTTTATTTTGAATCAACCCATCAAAGATAACATCTATACCATTTTCTTTTTTATTTTTAAGATAAAAAGAGCTAGACTCATCAAATACAACATGCATGGATTCTTCAACTACTAGAGTTTTACAATTATATACTCTGTAAGATCTATTAGTAGAAGAATAACAAATAAAAATAACTTCATTAGATTTGGAATCAAAATTTGCAAAATTATCATTGGTATTTAAAATAAGATATTTTAATCCAAATACATGTAAAATAAAATATTAGGTTTTTACTTAAACCAAATCTTGTATGGAGTTTTATATAAAATCAGTCCAAGAAAAATCATTTCGAAACATAGAAAGAAGTATTTATAGCTTCCACCTAAAAATACTAAGGAACCTATACTCATTTAGCATAGTTTTTTTTTTATTTCTTAAAGTGGGCTCCTTTCTTCTCAACAACTCTATTTTTTTTTTATGGAGTTTTAGGAGTTGAAAATTTATGCTTAAAGCCATTTTCTTTACAAAAATTTTTGAATGCAAGATTTTAAAGCCTACACTATATCACTTCTAATTCTGAAAATCAGACATCCTTTTTCATTTGAAATTCTTTTGCAAAATTTTAAAAATCTTGAAGTTTCTCATCTTTATGTGCAAGAAATAAAACCTATGGAAACCTAGTATAATAATCTACTATGACAAATACAATTTTTTACCACCAAGACTTGAAACACATATAGGATCAAGTAGATCCATATAAAGAAATTATAGTGATCGATTTGTGGAGACTTGATTCCTAATTTTAAAGGAGCTTTTGACTTGCTTTTTATATTGAGAAACATCATAAATCACTTCTTTTTTGTACTCTAGATATGGAAGTCCTTTCACAAGCTCTTCTTTTGAAAACTCTTGAATCAATTCCATGTTGATATGTCCAAGCTATATATATCTGAACTTATGGTGCACTGTGATTTAAAACAATAGTCTTTTTTTTTTTGTTTTTTAATCTTGACTTCTCAAATTAATAACTTAAGGGATCTTATCTCATAAATACGCGAAAATCTTATTTTTAAAAACCAATGGCCAATGGCCAATATACAATTATATTATGTAAAACAAGAGTCCTAATTAAATAAATTTATTCAACATTAGAAATAAAATTATAAGTTTTAAAGGTATATGAAGAAAAATGTAATGTTATTCAAAACCTACGGGCTACTGTCCTCCCCATTACCTTCAAGGATCCGACACTGCAACT
>Ga0325400_1007827_pt1 | contig 10225 bp, 6 predicted proteins | sample PopdelMetagenome_2_FD_205662 | JGI IMG/M metagenome (GOLD analysis project Ga0325400, IMG submission 205662) | Populus deltoides microbial communities from Bellville, Georgia, United States - Xylem-PdKOR-R1 | ecosystem: Host-associated > Plants > Phyllosphere > Stem > Wood/Secondary xylem...
ACGAACCTACAACCTCACAAATCTGCGCTGCCGATTTCTGCCCCTGTTGGCATGGCTGCCAGCACCCTCAGGGCCTGTTTTGGCTAGCCTGCCAAAGTGTGCATCCCATGCACATTTGACACTGTTACACATACCATGCTCTAAAAAACTAGAAAGAAATCAGATATCAGAATCAGAATATTTAAGTTTCCTTTTTGTGTTTTTTTACTGCAAATCAGTAGGGATTTGCATCCTAGAATTAATTCATTGAATCTTTCCTAAATAGAGATATATTTAGACTACATATAAGCCCTTCTAATGACCTAACAGAGGCAGAAAAAAGAGCATAAAAGAGGACAAAAAGGAGAGGAACGAAAGGAAAAAAGAGAGTTATCAAGATATCAAAGGCTCTGCTTCAGCCACCTCTGCTTCAACCACCTGTCAAAGAGAATAGAGAATACAATGGTTAGCAAGTTTGTTAATATGGTTAGACAGTTAATGAATTCTGTTACTATTGAGTAGAATACGTAACCAACCTTCTCACCTTTTGTTGATATAAAATGAATGTAACAGTGCTGGGAATCTAAGCAGTGAATAATACACATGAACATTTTCTTCTTTCTTTGCATTGCAGCAACATCTTTCTCTACTTCTATTTGCTTCTTGTTAATCTCTATAACAATTCTTGCTAGCTTATCAAGGTATCAGAGCTTAGGATTGTTAGTATCTTGTGATCTTGTGATTTCTCTGCTTCTAATCTCTGTTTCTGGCTTTATTATCGCCATATTCAACCAATCCTTTCATAATAATCAATCTGCCTATCATCTGTTTGATATATTATCAAACTGAAAGATTTCTCTTCAAACACTCTTCTCAAACCTGTGATTCTCTTCCTCTCTGTCTCTTGAACTTCAAAAATGGTAACCTCTCAACTACAATTATCCAATCTCCCATTATGTCTTTACTTCATACAATTTCAACAGCTGTAACAGTTAAATTGGATGACACAAATTATCTCATCTGGAATTTCAAATGCAAATTCTACTGGAGAGTCATGGTATTTTAGGATTTGTTGATGGATCAAGAAAGTGTCCAAATTAGTTTGATGCGGATTCTGATATTGAAGGTGTTGAAACTGATGATCATCAAATTTGAAAAATGCATGACCGGGCATTGATGCAGTTGATTATTGCTACCCTCTCTTCAACTAGAATCTCCTATGTTATTGGATGTGTTAGCTCTCATGATATGGGGATTCAATTGAAGGATAGATTTTCCACAATTACCAAGGCATGAATTTTTCAGATGAAAAGTGAGCTTCAAACCATCAAGAAGGGCTCAGATACTGTGTCTCAATATTTGCAGAAAATCAAAGATGTCGGGATCATCTTTCTGCAGCAGGGGTTTTGAAGATGATGATATTGTAGTCTTGGCTCTCAATGGTCTTCCTTCTGATTATAACACCTTTCAGTGTATGGTTTGCGGTCGAGACAACGTGTTATCCCTTAAAGATTTTCGGTCTCAATTACTGGCTCAAGAAGCTACTCTTGAGCAAACTTATTCTGCTTCGTTTGTTCCTGCAATGATGGCTCAACATCAAGTATCTCCTGGCAAGGCTCTTGCTTTTGATGAAGGTAACTCTCATTCTCATCTTTCTAGCTCCAAGTCTGCTCTACCTCCTGGTTTCAATGGAGGATTTAATGGTCATAGCAGTAGCTTTCATGGTTCCAATGGTGGATACTTTGGCAATTGGGGGGCTCACTTTAAGAGACGTGGCCGAGGATGTCATCGGTATCAGTTTAGTCCACGTCCTTATCAGGTTCCACCTACCAATAACCCTGGTATTCTTGGTCTTGGCATTGACATTCCTACATTTCAAATTTGCACTAAGAAAGGTCATGTAGTTGCTGATTGTTATCAGCGTCATACTCTGCCTACTAATGCATGCCACTTTTCCACCTCCTTCTCCTCCGGAACATTTTTGAGTGGCTGATACTGGCACTATAACGCATATGACCTCTGATTTGACTCAACTTAATCTGGTTGCACCTTTCTCAGGAGTTGATACTATTACCACTGTAGGAGGTTCAGGTTTGACCATTTCTAATATTGGTTCTTCTATTCTGGATGTCCCTCATTGCTCCTTACAATTAAAGTAAGTTCTGCATGTGCCAAAACGATCTCAACACTTGTTATCGGTTCATAAGCTGTGTAAAGATAACAACTGCCATTTTATTTGTGATGCTTTTGGTTTTGGGATTCAGGACAAAATCACAGGGAATGTCCTCCTCAAGGGACTGTGCAGAGCTGGGTTATATCCTATTCCTTTCTCTTTTTTGTTTCTTCACAGTCTCTCTTTCCAAATAATCCATTTTGTTATCTTGGTAAACAGGTCAACACAAGTCTCTAGCACAAGCGTTTCGGTCATCCTTCTAACACAGTCATCTATATTAAAACAATCCCAGATTTCTTTCACTTCAAACACATCTAAATTCGTTTGTACCACTTGTTTAGAAGGTAAACTTGCCAAACTTCATTTTCCTTATCCGGTAGTTAAGTCTGTTAAACCTTTAGAGGTCATTCATAGTGATGTTTGAAGGCCTTCTCCCACTGTATCTGTTGACGGTTTCAGATATTATGTTAGCTTCATTGATGAATGTACTCGATTTACTTGGATTTTTCCAATGATCAATAAAGGAGAGGTTTATTCCATTTTTGTCTACTTTCATACCTTCTTAGTTACTCAATTTTCTGCTACTCTTCAGGTCTTTCAGAGTGATGGGGGTGGTGAGTATCTTAGTAATAAATTCAAACATTACCTCCTTACCAAGGGTATTATCCATCAAATGTCCTGTCCCTATACTCCGAAACAAAATGGCCTTGTTGAGCGTAAACATCGGCATATTTTAGAAACAACCATCACTCTATTCCAAACCGCCCATTTACCTTCGAAATTTTGGGTCATGCTTGTGCTACTTCCATTTATTTGATTAATAGAATGCCCTATCAAATTCTTCAACTCAAATCACCATATTTCCTGTTATATGGTTCTCCATCGGTTGTTACTCATTTGTGAATTTTTGGTTGTGCTTGTTTTCCTTTACTCAAGCCTTATAATTCTAACAAGCTTCAGCCCAAGACTTCCACTTGTATTTTTCTGGGGTATGCAGGTCAGTATAAAGGGTATATTTGTTTTTCTATTCGCACCAATCATTTCTTTGTCACTAGACATGTTCTATTTTATGAATCCATGTTTCCTTACTCTTCTGTGATTCATGTACCCCCTTCCACTTCCTCATCCCCTTGTCTACATCCCACTGTGTTCCCTCTTATTTCTCCTCTTACTTCAGCGGCTGCATCTTAGCCTACACTATCTTCCAGTTCCTCTTCTCAGTCTGCACTGTCTCACAGTTCCTCCTCACAGCCTACACTGTCTCCGCCTCTGCCCATTCTGTCATCTACACAGTCCCCTCTCCCTATTGATCCTGACTTCCAGCTTGAGAATCTATGTGTGGTCTTACCTCTTTCACCGCTGAATCTTCATCCCATGACCACCAGGTCTAAGAATGGTATCTCCAAAAGGAAGGCTTACTCTGCCTCTGTATAATTTGTTGCTTCTTCTTAGGTTGAACCCCATTCCTTCAAGGCTGCCTCCACCATTCCTGAATGGCAGTTTGCTATGCAGAAGGAGCTTGATGCTCTTCATGCACAAGGTACTTGGGACTTGGTGCCTTTCCCACCTGCCAAGAATCTTGTTGGCTGTAAATGGGTCTACATAATCAAAAAGAATGCGGATGGCTCTATCGCTAGGCATAAAGCTCGGTTGGTGGCCAAGGGTTTCAGTGAAGAGGAAGGTATTAACTATAATGAAACCTTTACTCCTGTCGTGAAACCTATTGCGGTTCGTTTGGTCCTTGCTCTTACAGCTCAGTTTAACTAGTCCTTACGCCAGCTTGACGTTACCAATGCCTTTTTGCATGGTCTTTTGCGTGAGGAGGTTTATATGACTCAACCCCAAGGTTTTGTGAGTAAGCTTCATCCTTCTGACTTTGTTTGCAGAATCAAGAAGTCCTTATATAGCCTTAAACAGGCTCCTCGTGCCTGGAATGAACGCTTTGCCAGTTTTTTACCAAGTTTGCAGAATCATACTTACTGGTAATCAAAAAATGAACGCAACTTGCAGAATCATACTTACTGGTAGTCATGCTTCTCTTCTTTCTTCAGTCATTGTTGCCTTGACTTAAGAATTTGATATGAAGGATCTCGGCAAGTTGCATTATTTTTTGGGACTGCAGATCTCTTATCTCCCTCCCGGTTTGTTTGTGTCCCAGACAGGCTTTTAGTGATGCTGACTGGACTGGTGATCCCAATTATCGACGTTCTGTCTCTAGCTCTATTGTCTTCCTCGGCTCCAGTCCTATTTCTTGGGCTTCTAAAAAAACAACATATTATTTCTCGATCCTCTACTGAGGTTGAGTATCGCGCTTTCATGATTGCTGCTGCTGAACTTGCCTGGATTCGCCAGCTTCTCTGTGACATTGAGGTTGAGTATCGCACTCTCATGATTGCTGCTGCTAAACTTGCCTGGATTCACCAGCTTCTCTGTGACATTCACATTCCTTTACATATCCCTCCGATCATTCATTGTGACAATCTCTCTACTATTTCCCTTGCTTCCAATCCTGTTTTCCATTCCAGAATGAAGCATCTCCAAATTGATTATCATTTTGTTCGTGAACGTGTTATCAAAGGTGATTTGTTGGTTCAACATGTCTCTTCTACTGATCAATTTGCCGATATTCTCATTAAAGGCCTTTCCACTCCTTTATTTCAGCGTCATTGTTCCAATCTTATGCTTGGTTCCTCCAAACATATGATTGCGGGGGAATGTCAAGATATCAAAGGCTCTGCTTCAGCCACCTGTCAAAGAGAATAGAGATTATAATGGTTAGCAAGTTTGTTAATATGGTTAGACAGTTAATGAATTTGTTACTGTTGAGTAGAATACGTAACCAACCTTCTCACCATCTGTTGATATAAAATGAATGTAACAGTGCTGGGAATGTAAGCAATGAATAATACACATGAACATTTTCTTCTTTCTCTGCATTGCAGCAACATCTTTCTCTACTTCTATTTGCTTCTTGTTCATCTCTGTAAAAATTCTTGCTAGCTTATCAAGAACTACACTGTCGAAAGCAAAAAAAATACAGAGGCAGGGGCGTGAACTCAACCAGCATAACACGCTTGCATCACCATCTCCCTCATCATCTCCACGGAGAGACAGGAAATAGGAGAAGGAAAAGAGGGAGCAGCAGAAAAAATGAAAAGAGAACAGAGGGAGTCAAGATAAAACGCAGAGAACAGAAGGAGTTTCTGTTCGTCAACTGTGAAAAGAGAAAAAGGAAAAGGAAAGCAGAACAGAGAAGGAGGGAAAGAGAAGAGATGAAAACATGAAGAAGCAAGGAAAAAGAGGTCAAAACCAGCGTGGCCGTTGGTTTTTTTTGCCAGAATGAGTAACCACCGACCGTGTGCAGAAGCTGCAGTGCCATCTCCTTCGCCTGTTTCAGCGCCAGGATCTACAAAACAGAAGAGAGGATAGAAAAGCTAAAACCAGTAGAGAGAAAGGGATGAAGACACAGAGCTGAATGCAGGAGACCGACGCAAGTAGAGAACAAAGGGAAAAGAGCTGGAACAGACGAGCACGGACAGACCAGCCAGCACGCCTTCAACATCGCTGCAGCTCCTTCGTTTTTCTCCAGGTCTGTTATTCAATTCTGCATGCATTTCTTGGTTGCATGTGTTACTGTTGAAGTGAAATTTAATTCACTTGAACAATAACTCGCCAACTTTGCACCCTTAAGCTGTAACTGTACCCTTTTGTGTCCAGCCGGGTCACTTACTTGGGCAAGTGACCTGGCCGAATCTATTTTTTTAAAAAATAAAATAAAGAGAAAGAGATTTATTTTCTGGCATATTTATTTCAGGGTCTGGTTTTTTTTTATGTTGTAAAAAAATATCAATCTTGTATTTAGAATACCTGGTTTTCAACGCAATGTGACAAATATACATATATATATCAAAAAAATGTTTTCTTATGTGTTGCATACGACCAATACCCTAACATGTTTTGAATGCTCTTTTTTTATACAAAAAATATTGGAAGTTTTGAAAATGTATTTTCGCATGGATTTCTTAAACACAACAAAAATTATTTTCTTGCACTTCTAGATTTTACAACATGTTTGTAAAACTCCAAAGGGTATTGGCCAATATTCCAAAAAAATATAAAAACTTTATATTGGAGGGAATTCATTTATTATTCACCGTTAATGTTTGGATAAAGAAATCCCTAAGGGATGAATATCCAAAATATTATTGGGAATAATTTGTTATTATTCCCTGTTAATGTTTGGATAAAGAAACCCAAGTGGTTAATATCCAAAATATTTTTCTAGGAATAATAAGACACCACACATCTTTGAAAGAAGTCTTGATTATAATTGAGGATATTTCAATTTTTTACTCCACGGTTCACGAGCTGTGAAAGTATGAATCACTAAGGCAAAAAAGAGGCTTTTAAAGCGCTCTGAATTTCCTTAGATTTCTAAAAATCTTTGCTCCTTTTCCTTACGATTTACGAGTCGCGAACACTTGAAATACCAAGGGAAAAATGAGCTTTTAAAGCACATTGAATCTCTTTAGATTTCTATCTTAATAAATTTAGTCTAAATCAAACACAGATTTCAAGAGATCTGCATTGGTTCCCCTTGGCACTTTGTAGACATATCTAAAGTTATGATCTATATTGGCCAATAATTCTTGCTTTTAGACTTTGAACCCAAATCATTCATCATAGCAAACCTATCCTAGAAAAACTAATTAAGAGAACACCAACACCAACACCATAGCAATTATGAGGCAAACCAAACACCAAGTAGCTTCCTTTTAGAATATCTGAAAGATCGGTTAGGGTTCTTAGTAACCAAAATACTAGGTGGCGACTCCCTTTTACACAAAAAAACCCCGAAATCAATCGAGGGTCGCCGCTCCGCCGCGCTCCGCTGCGAGGGTGCGACACTCATCAATGTACGCAAGGTACTCATATTCATTCCAATATTTATCAAAGCAATAAAAGAATAAATTCTAAAATTTATCAATAATTTTACTCATATTCAAAAGATAAGGTGTGATGCACCTATTTGTTTCCCCAGCCGACCTAGTCCCTTCAATTACCGATGACCCTACTCCAAGTATCTCTTCTGTTTAAGAATCAAGAGATACAATCAATACACTCTTACAATTTTATCACAATGTGCATTCTTATTCTATGCAATATCATTCACATGAGTTCATTGCCATCTTTTAATTTCATTTTTTGATTATTTTCCTTAAACTACCTCATTACACTCCTTACATCAGTTTTCATTGGAGAGCATTGTTTACCATCTTATTCATAAGTAAAGTTATAGACTTTAGCTTTAAGTGTGCTCGACTTCTTGGAAAGTTAAGACACGGTTCTACAACTCTATTGAAGGATAAAAAGCCCAGTTCTGCCCTTAAGACCCTTGAAATTATCCGTTATATATAGCACTCTACACAATATGTCCTGTACGAGACAGTTTGACCCGTCTTCCATTTTCAGTCGTTATCTAGAGTTCTATAACTCCAAATTAAGCGCGGTTAGTTTTTTTTTAAAAGATAACATCCATACTTATAACCTTTATTAAGAAACAAATATTAAATTTATCATTTGGGTGCCCTGACCTTAGCTGAAGTTGGGTGACCAAACTGTTTAGTCCCAATACATGGATTGGACAACCAATATCTCACTTTTCCTACTATTAACTTGTTTTTAAATTAATATCCTAAGGTTTATATATATCATCATCACTTATTCATGTTTCTACTACCAATTTAGCCTATCCAACTTCTTTAGAATCCATATTTGTCACAAGGTCCTTTTTATAAGTGGCTTGCCTTTATTTCTCATTCCTCGCCACCGTAATCTAGCCCTCACTTTTTCATAAAGTCATGCATTTAACACCAACACATGTACGTCATGCCTACCATTTCATCTTCCTTACCAATAATCTGGTTAAACATGCCTAAGGAAAGACACCAAGGATAGTCTTCAATTTAAATCATAATTAGCTTGCTTTTGATGGTTAAACACAAATCAAGCCACCACACTTTCCATTTATTTTATTCTTACTAACTCAATTTAAACAAAAGTTTCAGTAAGGTTAAAGTTCCTTTTAACTCAATTAGAACTAATCAAATCCAAACGGTGAAGTTAACCATCCTATTCATCATCTTTTTTTTTGCCCAAAAAAACTGCTCAGGTGTCTACTTTTCAGGGGCATTTAATATTTCATCTCTCAACCAAATCAAACAAACCATAAACCACAATGATGGCTTGACATTGTACCATACCCCAACGTGAATCTTGCCTATTTATTGCCCTTACATCCGCCACAACGCTGCCCCTAAATGGCCAACCTAACTAGCCTTTCTGCAAGAATTTTTACAGGTCATGATGATACCTTTGATCCAACAGTTATGATCTTTCTTGCTTGAATCATGGGCTAAGATTTGTCCTCAATAAAAACAAAAAGTTTCTCTTCCACCCTCTATAAATAGGGGTGAATTCTAGGCATTGAGCATAAGGAAATAAGAGGCCAAAGTTGGGGGGAAAATAGCCCTTTTCCCTAGTGTTGGTTTTTTGTCAACCTTCCCCTCTTTCTCCACCATTGTTGCTGCCACCAACCACTCCCTAGACTTCCCTACACCACCACGAATGCCGCAAACAACTTTTCTCCTATGGCCAGGCAAGCTTTCCGCCATTTGCATGCACAATACATTTTGCAAGCAAATGGAATAATGCCATTAACAACAATGGGTTGAACCTGTTTCAGTAGCCCAAATGACTAGGTCGGGTCCATCCTAAAACAAGAGAGAGAAAGGTTGTTGAGCCACCAGTCGACCCAACCCAACTGAGTCGGGCTAGACCTGTTTTATCCGAGCCTAGATGGATGAGCTGGGTATAATCCAATATATATTTCATAAAAAATAAAATAATATAATATTAAAATATATTTTTTTAAAAAAAGAGAAAATTTCAAGAATTCCAAAGGGCATTTGAAAAAAATATGTGGGCCTCTCGCATGTTTTTCCAACTATTTTGCATAATATCACGCTTTAGACTTACACTATAAAATACCTGGTTTTCTCCAAAATGTTTCTTTAGAAACAAATTTGAAAATTCAAAAAGAAATTCAAATTAATTTCCTCTTTCCAAAAAAAATACAAAAAAAAAACTATTTTGTCTTTGTGCATACAGCCAAATCCTAAAAGTTTTTCATGCATGTTTTCTAAAGAGAGATAAAAATCATTTTTATCATGATTTATAAAATACAAAATGGATATCATAACCGGTTTATGATTATCTATTAGGGTTTGATCAAAATACAAGATATCCCATTATAATTAGTTTGTCATTTGGATTGCTATGGCTTAGTTATATCCAAGAAATAAATAAGTTTGGCCTATAGAATGGTCAAGATTTAACACGACAAGGTAGAGACTTCCTCATGAAGGGAGATCTACATTGAACTTTAAACAAGACCAATGAACAGAAATGCTACTTAGAATAACAATCAAATAACAATGCAGCTTACCTTAGGTAAGGTGTGCTGGGTGTGATACGTCCTTACCTTGCACAACCAGTCCCTCACCCGGACTCTCGCAGACCATTAGGTTTTCTGGCGACTCCTGAATCTTACAATTATAATTTTATGATTAAATCTAAAACCCCTTTCCAACACACTTAGGAGACAGATCTGCTGATCGACGCCGTGCACGCCATGACAATGGGCTTCCTGTGTTTGTTGTTTCTCTTTCTCCAACCTGGCGTGGCATTATTTTGACTTTCTCCACAAGATAAAGCATAGCCATTCGACTTAAGTCAAGCATTGGGTTCAAGGTAGATGATGACAGTAAAATGTGGTCTTGGATCGATCCTTGGCTAAGTACTCCAGCTCCTCTTCATAATTTATTTCGTAGACTATTTAATCTTTCTTTGTAGCAATTAGTTGGCCTTGCAAATGCGTATAGCCCGATTGATAATTCGGTGAGCTTGACTTGGAGGAGGAATCTGAGGACTTGTGAACTTCGTATACGGGAAACTTTAATAGCAGAGGTGGAGCGTGGTTTAGTTTTTTCTAGAGGTGAAGATAGCAAGGCA
>Ga0325400_1007828_pt1 | contig 10225 bp, 2 predicted proteins | sample PopdelMetagenome_2_FD_205662 | JGI IMG/M metagenome (GOLD analysis project Ga0325400, IMG submission 205662) | Populus deltoides microbial communities from Bellville, Georgia, United States - Xylem-PdKOR-R1 | ecosystem: Host-associated > Plants > Phyllosphere > Stem > Wood/Secondary xylem...
TTTTTTTTATGCCCGAGTTTACTAATTGTTGTATGTTTTTTATACATAAACCTATGGTCATGGGAGCATTTACACTTGGGGCGGCCACAAATTACTGTAAACCTTTTATGTCTATCCAAGTTTTGGAGGTTGATCTACAACTTCCATTAGGATATAGTTAATATGTTATTAAACATACAAATTATGATGTTTAGATTAATAATATTTTTCATGAAAACCTTATTTAATAAGTTTTATTATTTATTTATTAACAGATGGTGTGAGAGTAGATATTTTGAAAATAATCCAACTCATATTTTGTCATTTTATCACAACGAGTTAGATAACCAACATTCAAATAAGGTATATTGGTAAATTATGATAAATAAATAATTGTTTTCATTGATGTTGGTAAATGATGAGAAAGTATTGATTGCGTTGATGTTGGTAAATAATGATAATTAATTGCTTGTGTTGATGTTTAATTTTTTGGATTTTGATAAATGTTAGGAAATTATTGTATAGGTTGATGTTGACATATTTTGATATTGATAAATATTGTGAAATAATTTTTCATGGGTTGATGTTGGTAAATGATGAGAAATAATTGCGCATTGTTGATGTAGAAATTTTATGTTGTTGGTAAATGATGAGAAATAAATTGTATAGGTTGATGTTGGTAAATGATGGAAAATAATTTGCATTGTTGATGATTTAATAGGTTGTGTGAAATTCTTATTTAAAAGATGATATAATAGTTGCTCTTGTTATATATGTATTGACCATGAATTTATCAGCACTAGTTGTTCCCCTTATATTTTTTGAGCTTGTTGAGATGCATTGTCTGGACTTTGAAATGCGATAATTTAGCTCTAAGCAACAATTCTATTTGACATAGATACAACCGATTAGTTGCTTTCCATTAGTCTTTCAGGTAGGCATGCTAATTATAATTGGATAATCCACCATCTCTAGTATCAATATGTGGGATGGACGAAGAAATTTTATTCTTAGAGAGGTGCTTCCTGTAATTTCTAAGGAGGAATGCATGGGTTGATACCTGAGTATAACATGACGAATCATTACACCAAACTCAGTGTAGGTTCCTCTACAGGAGGAGATGAAGAATGAGCCATATGCACATTGGATTCAAAATGCTGTAAGTATTTGTTATTTTTTTTATACGCTTCGACAAAACCATTTCATTTTATTTATGGATTAAAAATTTCTATTTGCTTCATATTAGGTTAGACAACTGTTACATAATGGTCGACGTGATGTGGCTGATCCTCATGATCTCGATGATGATGATGATGATGATGATGAACTTGCTCGTTATTATATATCTTCTTGGTTTAAGACATGTTGTACTGTACTTGATATGTTATGAGAGACATTAAGCCTAAATGATGTTGTCTTAGAAGATGAGACCACATATAGCTAAAATAATAAAAATAAAACCCATAATTTAATTCTATATGCTGCCATAAGAAGAGGAGAAGAAAAGAAAACAATACAAGTTTGATATAAGGCTTATTTATAGCCAATAATGCCGCCCAATGATCCTAGAAACCAAGGGAGAAAATGTTGCCCCTATAGTTTCAAAGATATAAAATGATTTTATTTGTAGTCATGTATTTATTCTTCTTTTGGAAGGAAAATTTGTTGCTTTTATTGTTCCTCTTTGCAAATCTAGAAAACTTTGTTGCCACCTTGTTTTCTTTTTAAGTTTGAATTCTTTGTTTTCTTTTATTAAGTATTCTCCTCACCTAACATGAAAATAAATTAAATAATATATCTTAATACATAAAGAAAATAAATGTTTCCACACACAATATAAAATCCACAATTAGTATGGAATCCATAAAACATACGGAATCAATACAAAAACAAGGCTGGTCGAAACTAGTGCGATATTGACAACCTTATTGCCAAAAGTTCATGACCTAAATAAGGTTGGATTGGGTCCCTCTTACAAGAATTAAATTCACTAAGGCCTTCTCTTGAAGCCCTAATGGATCTATAATTTATATCTTGGCTGAAACTTGCAAAACTAGTCCATTTAATGCTTCTTTCAATACATTCATTTTGGACCTTGTAATTGGCCTATTTGGAACATGTAATGGATCCTTGTTGGTGTTCGTGGGTGATCCATATTAAGGAGTGTTGGAATAAAATTTCATCATACCTTCAAGTCCTTCTAGATTTATTTAAACAACTTACTGTAATAAAATAATTTGATTCGATTGTAAAACAAATAAGTGATAACAAAAATAGAAACGATAGTCTGTAGCAATCTAATAACATTACAACATCCGAATTTTAGAACCAAGACCCATCATAATTGCATTAGTGTTGCAGGTTGCAGTTGTGCGCAACTAAACACTGAAAAATAGGTAATAACAATAACAAAAAATTTACAGAAAGAACAGAAAATAGCAACTTTGCAATAGAGTATTGTTGTTGTGGCACCTACATGAGGAAGAAAAGGGAGCTATTACTTGAATAAGCATCAAACTTGCAAGCAAAGTTATAATCCTTCAAGCAATATAGTATCAATATAATCACCATTAATAAGACTCAATCTCCATTAACACTACATCTAATAAATATTTATTATTATTATTTATCATTATAAATGGAATTTGCTTGTTGCATTTCTTAAAAAAAAACAAAAAAAAACTATACATGAGAGATGACTAGTAGGGGTATTCAACTCTTTAGTTGCTTCAACTATCATAAATTTTTGGAGCTATCATTATGATGATGGGAAAATTAAGAATATCCCAGCTAGCTCAATGTTGTTTATAATCACCATATGAGGTTCTCCTTACATGTCAATATAGGTTTAACTTAAACAACTACCTGTGCTTTTTCCGTGTCGAAAGGACCCTCACAAGAATAATTATCGTAAAAGTATCTACTGATTCTTTCAAGTAGCAAGATAGTAGAAAACATCAATTTTATTATGTAACATTGGTATCATGGTATGCAAATTTTATCACCCATCCTTACCTATTACCACAACTCTTTTTGAAAAGTGGCCCACATGACATTTTACATTTTTAAATTATATATATATATATATATATATATATATATATAATTTTTCATAAATCAATAACTATAATTAAGGGTATTAGACTTTAAATAGTTGACTAGACACACTTAAAATGAATGAAGGTGTAAAATTAAGTTAAAGAAAGAGTTCATAATATATATAGTATATAAATATTACATAAAGTCTTGTGTCATACATCTAACAAAAAAACCTAACATATTGGTAGATATTAGAAAAATATTTAATTAAACATACAAGTTTTTGCTAGAATAATTGTTTAAATATTTAATCACTCGTGACAAGAGATATGTATTATATTAATCTCCACTCCAATACATGTAGTATATGATCCATATTCTGATTGTGTTAGTTAGCTCAAAATTCTTGAATAGGAAAATATAATTAAATTGATGTTATACCTTCATGTTTATAGGCGAGACATTAGGCTAAGGGTTTTCCTTTAAAATCACTAGTTAGTGGTTGGTTATGATTTAGATATTCACATGGGAAGACAACCTTCAAGACACAATATTGGTTGTATGAGTGGCTTGTAATGCTATTTGGATTGACCAGTACTCCTAGCACTTTCATGAGGTTCATGCATAAGATATTGAGACTATTCATAGGCAAGTTTGTAGTCGTTTACTTTGACAATATCCTCATTTACAATCCATCTTACAAGTCACATTTAGAACACCTACAAATTGTTTTTAAATCATTATGGTATAAACAATTGTATGTTAATTGCAAAAAAAGTATAAGTTCTTTAATAACATTGTCGTTTTCCTGGGTTTTGTTATGTTTGTTGATGGTATTCAAGTGATGTAAATATGGGGTAGGAGTCACTGATCCTTGTAGAGGGAATTTAAATCTACCATGAGGATCAAATCTTATCTAATTTTGAGGTCTAGAACTCCATATTCATTGATTGGAAAATGAGCTCTCAATCAGCTTAAAACTGTCAAATGCAGGGACATTGGGGGTGTTTGAGTTCATTGAGCCAAAAGAGGTATAAACATGCAATGAGGATAACTAATCTTTGTGGAGGAGGTGTTTCTCGGTCCATTAGTGGTTATTTTAGCTTATGAGGTGGTCAGAAATGCCACATTCATTCGCCTAAAGGTGGCAATTTGATCAACTTTCTCGGTTGAAAAGGATGACAAATAAGGACTAGATGACTTGTCACTTGTTCTTTTCATTAAAGATGAGTGACATGTCATTCAAATTAAGTTGTAGAATTTAAGTTTTTCTAATTGGGATATTGTAAACTTAAATTTTTCCCCTGTTATTCAATTTTGACATGTGCCCTCAATTAACCCTGAAACTTTTTAATTTTTGCAATCACACCCTTGGAAACTTTGATTTAGCACCTTTGATTTGAGCGCCTTTTTCAAATTGATCCTTGGTTTTTAACTTGTTGAATTTGACCCTATTAACTATCAAACTTTTATTTTTTTTTAACTTGACACTTGATTTTGATTGATTTCAATCCCTAAACTTGCACTGTTTTTGCACTTTGATCCTTAATTTTGAGATCCTTCAATTTGGTCCTAAATTGACCCCAAACTTTAATTTTCTTGCAATTTCACCCCTGATTTCATCCAATTAAGCTTGTAAAAATTAAATATGGTCCTTTAAAATTCTAATCTTATCAATTAAGCCAAAATTAATCTTCCATACTTAATTTTTCAACAATTAAGTATTTAATAAAATAATTTGACCAATTAAAAGTCTGATTAACTTCTTGCACTTAATTAATTCTTTTAATTCCATCCTAAATTAATTTATAAACTTAATTAAACATTTTATTAGACCTATGATTAAAGCAAATTAGCCTATTAAAAATCTAATCAAGTCCTCAGACTTAATTTTTATGCAAATTTGTCCAATTTTTTAAGTTAAGCTTGAATTTGCACTGTCTTTCACATTTAGGTCATTCAATGGTGCAATCAATTTTCTAAAAAATTCAAAGATATAATATGGCCCTCCATCTTTCATTTATACATGTAGATCATTCTTCAACTTATTTTTTCCATTCATGTCGCTTGTCTTCCTATACTTTTTTTATTTTTAAACCTTTTTTCCTTTTTTATTTTTATTTAAAAGAAATGATAGTTTTTAGGGAACCTAAAATTAGGTTATAATAAAGTCCATGATCTTAATCATAGTTTTGATGGGGTAGGTTGCAAAATCTAGATCGATCCAATGTGTTGTTATCTCAATATTTTTAAAAAATGCCATAATAAGGTTTTTTTAAAAAAAGCATTTGTTTTGTTTTGAATAGGTCTTTATGATATCTTCTATTGGTTTTTTAAAACTCAAAATACATTATTATTACTCGTTAATGTTTTCTATAAATCTAAGTGCTTTTATTTTTATTTTTTCATCTAAGCTTTTTCTTCTTTGACTTTTTTTACACCAAAAAAATTGTTCAACCAACAACATGGCACTTGAAGATGGCTAATAGTGTTTAATAATTAAAAGGTTTGAGATTCGCCCCCCCATGAGGACCAGCCTAGCACCATGACTAAACACATCATTGACCTTTTAGAGGTGCATAGTTGGTCAATTACAAGGATTAGGGCAAAGAAGCTGAGGGAAACATTGAATGGTTTTATATAGCATGTTTGGGCCTCGATGGACTTAAGGGAACAAGTGGCACCAATGGAGCTTAAAAAGCAGCCTTTGATCCATCTAATCCATTGGTAAGAAAGGCTCAATCCATGTGCAACATGGGTTTGATGTGTTCAACCTTATGACAACCTTGTTCGGGCAAGATTTTCTAATATTATAAGGATTAAAAGTCAACAATTATTCTTGTTTTTATGCAAGGTAAATTAGATCAAATCAGATCTTTAATGGGAGATGATTCTTAACATTCAAAAGAAGAAGTTTTGTAATCCATTACAGAAACTAAAAGGCAGAAGATTTGTTTCCTAAGCTAAAGAGGATTATTAAATGATTCTCTTAGTCTATTTAGAATTCCTAAAGTCAGCAACTGATCCTAGATCTACAAAGAAGGATTATTAAACCAAGGGGACTATTTAGGCTAAGAAATAAGACTCTTTTATGTTATTTTCTTTGTAAATTGCAGAAGCATGCTTCAAACTTTTATTTTAATTTTTGTTTTCATGATTTGGGCTTGATTATTAGTGTTTGAGATTTTTTAATTAAGGATTTGGGTCTCATTGTAAGTGGGCCTTATACAAATCCACATCTTGGGTATTCTGGGGTTTAGTTTAGGTTATTATAAACACATAAAAAACATCTTTATAACCTAAGTGTTAGTTTTCACATTTTGCTTAATAATAATTCTGATGCGAACCTCTTGATTATGTGGTCAAGCAACCCTCAACGAAGAACATAACAACTTGGAAAGCCCAAAATCAAGTTTGATAGAACCTTTACCCAAAGGTAAACATGTACCTAAGCCCAAAGGTTATTTTTCCACAAACATACAAAGAGAAAACTCACATTTATTCTCCAACTTGGTGCTACAATTTATAGCTAAGAAAACATAATATGGTATCCTCTAACTAACCCTAATAGACTCCTTTTAAGTTGCAAATTATTGGGCCTAAACTAGTAATCAACTAACATAAGTTCAATAATAAAATAAACCCCTAAACAATGTATAATGGGCTAGAACAAACCCAAATTAAAAAATAATTATTCAATATTAAATAAATAAATAGAATAGGATAATAACAACAAATTCTTCATGTCAAAATTAATCTATGTAGCCCGAATCTCCAATTTTCACATATTTTTGACAGATTTTCATTCTTGATTTCAAACACGTCCTTCTCTCTCTTCTGGATGAATTATTGGGTTTACCATATATGGTTGGAAAGCTCGAGATGTCTAGTTTCTAACAAAACCTGAATCGTAAAAATATTCCACCTATAGCTCTAGAAAATAGTACATAAAGGTCTAGTCTAATAGATTTGATAAGATTTGTCTAGTAACTTCGACTTACTGAAATAATATATTTCTAAACTCCATTTGACCTGAAAATTTTAAAAAATATAGTTCCATATGTCTCATTTGTCTTGTAAAATTACACCTTATTCCGATGTATGGTTTGAGAGATATGTCCGATCTCGCAAAACTGGTCAGCAAACATTTTAAGACCAAATTCGGACTTGACTTGGTTCGTATCAAATTCATATTGCCACATCTGTCTTTGTGAGTGTGTGAAGGTGAGTCTTCTCTCCTTGTTTGTTTCTCTAACAAACTAAATCAACTTATCAAAGCACAAATATCTTTGTGGCGTCATCCTATACTTCTCGTTTGCAAATTGTTATTCCTTGATAAGGGTCTCAGATTCCAATAGTATTGATGCTTAGGTTTAAGGTAATCTTTGTCTCACACTTCCAAACTTGATTTATTGGATTTCCAGAAGTTGTATCATTTGCATATGGGTTACGTGACCAAGTGCTCACTGTGTTCGCGTCATTTAGTATCAAAGCTTGGCTTTATTAATCAAATTATATCCTTTTGTTAATTTCATTTTTCTTTTGTTCCGCGTCAAACTACTTGCTCCAATCTTCTTCTTTTCAATTCAGTAGCAGCATCTTTTTAGTACAAAAAAGTATTATTTCAATTTTTTATTGTCTTTTAACATATCAATAGCATAAAATAAAATAGAAGGAAAAAAAGTCGTTTAAAAGACTAATTTCAGATTCTACAGTAGAAAACTAAACATGAGAAAATTTGAACAAATCAACTCAATATTAGCTCAAACTTGATATTCTAGTTACTAGAGTCCTATTCGCACTATATATTAAATTTAGGGTCATTTAGACATGAGTTTCTTTAGGTTTTAAATTCGGGTATTAAAGTGGTTGTCTAGCGTCAGTATTGCGTTTATATATTAAGACTCAGAATTAATTCCAACTTGTTATTCTATTTATTGGGGTCCTAATCGCACTATATATTAATTTTAGGATCATTTAGACATTCTTTGCTTTAGGGTCCAGATTCAGGTTCAAGCTTGTCAACTTCTAAAACTTGTTTTGTTTCTATTGATTTCATATCTTTTAACATACTATCATCATATTTTATTTTATTTTTTGCATATTTGGGTGCTATTTACATCATTTTCATAAATTTCACAACTATTTTTTGTATGTGTCTTCAAGTCGACTATATTTCGTGAGATTGTAATTGTAGTTTTGTTTTTTTTGTTTTCTTAATTTTCTTGCTTTTGAAGTCATATTTATTCATTTGGATTATGCTACTAAGTGGTTTTATACAGTGTTGATTTCAATTCTCCAAGAGCCAATAGAAGGTGAGACGAGAGGAAAAATACCAGATTAAATCCTTAATGAGAGAAAATCATTAGCATTCAAAAGAAGAAGTTTCTTAGTCCATTAAGGAAACTAAGGGGTGACAAAAAATTTTCCTAAGCCAAAGAGGATTATTTAATGATTCTCCTTATAAAGGAAGAAAATGAATATAGTTAGTAACTAAAGAGGAAATAAACATTATTTTTGTCAAAGTAAAGCAAGGAAACCAAGCTCTACACGGAAAAGCTAGAGGCGACAACAAAGATTTCCAAGTCATAATTGATTCTCTTAGTCTATTTGGAATTTCTAAAGTCAACAATCGATCCTAAAGCTATAAGGAAGGATTATTCAACCAATGAGACTATTTAGGCTAGGAAATAAGTCTCTTTTATGTTATTTTCTTTGTTATTTATGGCAACATGCTTTAGACCTTTATTTTAATTTTTGTTTTCATGATTTAGGCTTCATTATCATTATTTTGGCTTGTTTAATTAAGAGTTTGAGTATGATTGTAAGTAGGCCTTATACAAGTCTACATCTTGGATATTCTAGGGTTTAGCTTAGGTTATTACACATAAAGTACCTCTGTAACCTAATTTTCAGTTTTTACATTTTGCTTAATAGTAATTTAGATTGCCGCATCTCTCTTTGTGAATGTGTGAGGGTAAGTTTTTTCTCCTACGTTGATTCTTTAACGAACTAAATCGGCTTATTGAAAAGCAATTGTCTTCGTGACATCATCATGTACTTCTCATTCATTAATTGTTATTTGTTGGGTTGGGGTTTTATATTCCAATAGTGTTGGTACTTAGGTTCAAGGTAATCTTTGTGTAACATCTCCAAATCTATTTTCTTGCCTTTCCAGGAGTTGTATCGTTTGCATGTTTCAAGTTAATTTCAAGATCAAATTTTGTTTCAATCAAGCTATTTGAGCTCCACTTGTTTATGGGTGTCATGTTCTTCTAGCATACGTTAAAAGAACTAAAATTTGTTACCGGATAGTTATGTAATGAATCCTATTGTTATTGAAGTGCAAATGAGTAGGCATGCTTAAAAGATTTCCAGCCCTATCAATTAACAAAAAAACTAAAAGAGCTTAGTATTTTACTGTAGCTCCTCTCACAATTCACCATGGATTCGCATAATGAATTTACCAAATTGTCCCTGAAAGAGAAAGACACAAAGGCTGGCTTTATTAGTATTTTAGGATTTTTACATGGGATAAAATTGGTATTGTAGAATTGGTAAGGGGTATGTATGTTTTTTACTCTCTTTATTGCACAATGTAAAGTCCTAGATACCATTGAAAGCAAAATTTCAATTTGTTTTAGGAGATGGGCTTTTTCAAATTTTCCTATTCTTGAGCACGATGAGATTACCGAAAAAATCATGGATTTTAAAACAAATGTTTTTGTCTTTAGATGTATTAGCATCTTTTGAACTCCAGTTTTTTTATAAATTTCTGTAGGGTTAGGGGTGTTTTGGTATTTATTAAAAAAAAACTAAAAAGTTATTGGCGCGTGATAAGAACGTGCCAACATGTGGAGGTTTTCCCCGCTATTTAAGTGGCGCATGACACCTCCTCTGGTGTCCAAAAATATCCAACCGCCATCTTAAGCAAAACATTGTGAGGTGGTGCTTTATCCTAACCAGCACGTGTTGTCGTAAGGGCCACCGTTAGGCGGCTGCTGAATTTCTTCTTCTCCACCCTCTTTTCTCTCTCCTCCACCTACTCAAAGTTCAAAAAATGTCATAACCTTTTGTATTATTTCAATTGTGATCCTCATAGGTTTTATTATTTTATATTTACTTTAAATTCTTTTTGTGAATTTTGTTTTTCAATTTCATCCTTTTGCATTTTATTTTATTTTATTTCTATGTTAGATTTAGTTCT
>Ga0325400_1007830_pt1 | contig 10225 bp, 8 predicted proteins | sample PopdelMetagenome_2_FD_205662 | JGI IMG/M metagenome (GOLD analysis project Ga0325400, IMG submission 205662) | Populus deltoides microbial communities from Bellville, Georgia, United States - Xylem-PdKOR-R1 | ecosystem: Host-associated > Plants > Phyllosphere > Stem > Wood/Secondary xylem...
CCGCGTTCTCGGTCAGCGTCCGCACCGCGTACCGCTCATCGCGCGCCTAGCAGCCGAAGTCCAGGACGACGTCGACACCCCGGTGGACCGCCTGCAGCGCCGTCCACAACAGTCGACCTTCCAGGGCGTCGCGCTGGTCCGGCGGGTTCGACGGGCCGAACAGCCGCACCACCCAGTCGTCGGTCGTCAGCCGCAGGGCACCGGCGCGTTCGAGCTCCCGCGCCCGGACGGTCTTGCCGGCCGCGGGGAGCCCCACGGTGAGGAACAGCGTCGCCACGAGAACTCAGTGAACACCGAATCTGTGAACACCGAGGTCGTCGACGAGTTGACCCACGTTCTTGCGTTCGGTCTCGGACAGGGCTCCGAGGGGTTCGAACGTGTCGGGGTGGTCGATGAACCCCAGGTGCTGCACAGCGGCCTTGAAACCCCCGAGGGCCGCCGCGGTCGCCCCGATCCGGGACCGGTCGGCCACCGCGGTGACGCCGAACAGCCGGGTCAGTCGGAGCTGTTCGGCGCGTGCGCCGGCCACGTCCCCGGACGCGACGAGCTCGGTCAGTCGCACGTACCCGCGGGGGTCGACGTTCCCCAGTCCGGGGACGACCCCCGCGGCTCCCGTCAGCAACGACACGTCCGTCAACGTCTCCGAACCCGTCAGCACTCCAAAACCCAGGTCGGCGGTCCCCTCGATGACGGCGCGGGTCGCGGTGAGGTCGCCGCTGGAGTCCTTCAACCCGGCGACGAGGCCCTGGCGGGCCAGCCGGATCGCGGTCGCGGGGCCGATCGCCGCGTGCGTCGCGCTGGGGATGTCGTAGGCCAGGACGGGGACGTCGAGGGATTCCCGCAGCACCTCGAAGTGCCGCAGCACCTCGTCGGGGTGCGGGTCGACGTAGAACGGGCCGGTGGCCACGACGGCGTCCGCGCCGTGCTCACGGGCGACCTTCGCCCGTTCCAGCACCCGGGCGGTTCCGGTGTCGATGGCCCCGAACAGGACGGGAACCCGGCCCGCCACCTCGGCGACCACGGCGTCGAGCGCCGCGACCCGGGACGCGTCGTCGAGAAGGGCCGCCTCGCTGGAGGAACCCGCCGCGAAGATCCCGGAGACGCCGGCGTCCAGCAGGTGTGCGGTGAGCCGGCGCAGGGACTCCAGGTCGGGACCACCACCGGGCAGACGGGGGGTCAGGATCGGGGGGATGACTCCCGTGAGTTTCACTGGTGCTGCCTCTCTGGGGTTTCGGTCTTCTGGAGTTCGAGGATCGTCGTGCGCCCGAGGCGGCGCGGCACGTCGAACGCGACGAGCAGGGCGGTGATGACGGCCAACGACCCGGCCAGGACGGCGAGGGCCGTGCCGAGGCCGAGGTTCTCGGAGATGCGAGCCCCGGCCAACGGGGCGACCGCGCCGCCGAGCGCCCCGACGTTGTAGGTGAAACCCAGTCCCGCGGCGCGGGTCTGGACCGGGTAGTGGTCGCCGATGAACTTCGGCAGCAGTCCCGAGACGCCCTGACTGGTGGCCTGCAGGCAGAACAGCAGGATCCACAGCAGGATGACCTCGTCGCCGGTCAGTGCGAACACCGGGGTGACCAGGACCGCGGCGCCGAGCAGTCCGCAGACGTAGACGGTCCGGGTGCCGAACCGGTCGCCCAGCGAACCCGCCAGCACCGAACCGACGGCGTACCCGAGCCCGGCCCACGTCAGGGCCGTCGCCACGGCGCCGGTGTCGAAACCGAGGTCGTCCTTGAGGTACGTCGGCAGCAGCGCCTGGATCGGCCAGGACGTCAGGAACGCGCAGAACACCACGGCCATCAACCCGATCGCCACCGGCCAGTTCCTGCCGGTGAGCTGCACGGCGAACGTCACGAACCCCGCGATCGCGACGGCGTCCAGCAGCGGGTACCAGGGGCCCGCGTGCCCGCTGAACACCAGGACCAGGCAGACCGCGACGACGACCGCGACCACCGCGTTGAGGGGTCCGCGCGGGCCGGTCAGGAGTTTCGAGGAACTCGTCGCGGGCTCGGCGGGTTTGTTCGCCACCCACTCGTCCGCCTCGGTCAGCGTCCGGCGCAGGACCAGGGCCAGCAGCGCGGGGGCCAGGCCCAGGACGAACAACCAGCGCCACGACGTGCGCGGCACGATCACCGCGTACGCCTGCGCGGCCAGGATCGTCCCGACGGGGTACGCCGAGAGCAGCCACCCGCTGGCCCGGTTGCGCAGGTCCTTCGGCCAGCTCTCCATCACGTAGGTCGTCGAGGATCCGTACTCACCCGCCATCCCGAGGCCGACGAGGGCGCGGAACACGAACAACGACCAGTAGTCCCAGCTGATCCCGCACAGCAGGCTGCCGAGGGAGAACAGCAGGATCGAACCGAGCATGGCCGGTTTGCGGCCGAACCGGTCGCCGATCGCGCCGAGGGCCAGGCCGCCGAACCAACGGCTGACGAACGCGGCGGAGACCAGGGTCGCGGCGGTGGCCAGGTTCAGGTCGAACTCGTCGGCGACCTCGGTGAGCACGAGCGTGATGAGCACGAAGTCGAATCCGTCGAGCAGGTACCCCAGCCAGGCACCGAAGAACGCTCGGCGCTGGCGGGGTTCGAGATCCCGGATGCGCATCTGACTCCTCCTCGAGTCGGTGTGTTTGTAGGACGTCCTACGTCCTACGATGACGGTAGACCCGATCCGTCCGAGGAGGCAACACCCGTGGCCGTCCGACCCAGCCGCAGCAGCGAGCTCGCGCAGTCCGTGGTGGCGCTCATCACCGAGCAGGACCTGCCCCCCGGCGCCCCCCTGCCCACCGAGGCCCAGCTCACCGAGGAGCTCGGCACCAGCCGCGGCCCCCTCCGGGAGGCGCTCAAAGCGTTGCAGGCGTTGGGGATCGTCGAGGTCCGCCACGGCTACGGCACCTTCGTCGGCCCTGCGTCCGCCGACGCGATCCTGCCCTGGCTGGCCTTCCGGGCCCGGACGACGTCGACTCTGGCCGAACTGCTCGACGTGCGGGAGATGATCGAGCACGGGCTCGTCTCCCGACTGGCCCGCACCGGCGCCCCCGCCGACGTCCTGGCCGCCCTCCGGGCCGAGGTCGAGGGCATGGGACGCGGCGGCTCGGGAGCCGGACGCGCCGACCAGCGTTTCCACGAGATCCTCTGCGAGGCCGCCGGCAACGACCTCGCCCGCGACCTGGTGCGCATCTTCTGGCGGGCCTACGCCGACGCCGAGACCGACATCGGCACCCGCACCTCCGAACCCGCGGCCCTGGCCGCCCGGCACGCCGCGATCGTGGACGCCGTGGAGAACCGGTCCGCGGCCGACGTGGCCAGCGCCGTGGCCCACCACTTCGACGAGGTACGCCGACGCCTGAACCAGGTGTGACGAGACCAGGGTTCTGGCGAGATCACCGCACCGACGCGGCAAGAAACCCCGTGGGTCGCCCGAGCATCCTGCTCATCACCACCGACCAGCACGACTTCGAGGCCCTCGGCACCGCGCGGGAGTATGCCTGGGACCTGCCCGCGGAGTTCCACTGCACGACCTTCGTGGGGAGCGCTCGGCTGCCGAGATCGAACGGCTGCCCGCGCAGGGACCGATCTTCCTGTGGTCGAGTTTGCACGACCCGCACCCGCCGTGATCGTCAGCCGGTCTGTGGCACGTCGCGACCTGCTCGCCGCACTTGAGTGGGTTGCAACGTGCCACGAACTTGCGGTTGCCGCCGCCAAGGAGTCCCGGCCACTCCCGGCCCCCGCGCGAGCCGATCAACACGCGACTTCCTTGATCGAGGTTGTTACGAATTGCCGAGCTCACTGGGGACCGCACAACCCCTCCCACGCCCTCGTTGCCAGGCAGCGGCGAAGACTTGTGGAACCTTGCGCACCGCTCGACGCCTTGGACTGGTACACAACGTGCCACAACTTCTGACCGCAACCACTGATCGCAACTGTCCTGCACGATCCGACGCACTGAACAACGCAGAACGGGCAGACGCGCAGCCGCGCAACGACTTCGCTCCAGGACCGCGGGGGCGGGACGACGAACGCCCCCTCCCGCGACGAGGCGGGAGGGGGCGTCCGGAGCGGCGTTGATCAGCCGACGAGAGTGGCCTCGGTGGCGGCGACCTCGGCCTCGGCGAGCTTTCGCGCAGAGCTCATGAGGGTGTAGGTCGGGATCTCCAGACCGAGCGCGGCGCAGATCGCGTGGAACACCTCGGTGTTGTCGAGGAGCTTCGCGAACCCGATCGAGCCCGGGCCGGAGGCGCCGATGAAGACATCCTCGACGGTGTGCACGCAGTTGGTCTCCTCCAGCGGGAGGTTACCGATCTGCACGACGGCGCCCGGGTCGCGGTCGGGGTTGGGGAACGCCTGCTCGGTGGCGGGGTCCTCCAGCGCCGGCTGCGCGAGCACCGAGTTGTGCGCGAAGTCGTCCGGGTGGTCCGGGTGGTTCGACCAACCGAAGAACAGCTGCACGTCCGGGTTCGGGTCGTCCGGGAACCCGTCGCCGTTCGAGTCGACGTAGGTCGGGAACCCGGCATCGGCGTACACGCCGTTCTGCTGACGCGCGGGCGAACCCTCCTTGGAGAGGGTGTGCGTCCCGGCGATCGACATCGCGTGGTTGTGGTCGGCGGTCACGACGATCAGCGTGTCCGAACCGGTCTCGGCGACCCAGTCCTTGGCGGCCTGGACGGCCTGGTCGAGTTCGATCGCGTCGTACACGGCGCGGGGACCGTCCAGCGGGTGCTCGGACTTGTCGATCGAGGCGCCCTCGACCATCAGGAAGAAGCCCTTGTCGTTCTGCTCCAGCACCTTCAGTGCGGCCTTGGTCATCTCGACCAGACCGGGCTGGTCGTCGAAGTCACCGAGAACCTCGGGGTTCGGGGTGACCTGACGGTCGATGTAGACGTTCAGGTTCCCGGTGTGGAACGACCCGAGCAGCTTGTCCGGGGTGCCCGCGGCCATGACGGCGGCGAGTTCGGTCCGGGTGCCGGCGTAGGCGAAACCCTTGTCCTTGAACTCCTCGATCAGGTCGCGGTCGTCCTCACGACGCGAACCCTCGACCGACTGGGGCAGGAACGTGGCGCGGCCACCGCCCATGAGGACGTCGGGCATCTGAGCGTCGGTCAGGGCCTGGTCCATGATGTTCACGTACTCGGAACGACGGCGGGTGTGCGCGAACACCGCGGCCGGGGTGGCGTCCTGGACCTCGGCGGTGGTGACGATGCCGATCGACATGCCGCGCGAACGCTTGAGCACCTCGGCCAAGGTCTCGACGTGCGGGCTGGCGGTCGGGTCCTCGGAGTTCCCGGGGTACACGCCCATGGCGTTGACGGCCGACTTGTGGCCGGTCATGTAGGCGGACATCGAGTTCGCCGAGTCGGTGGCGATGGAGTCGCAGCCCGAGGTGGTCACGTTGCCGCGCCAGTCCAGGGTGTCCATGGCCAGCAGCGACTTGTACTTGCCCTCCTTCATGCCCTTGGACAGGATCCGGGCGCCGGTGATGGCGGCCTGGCCCATGCCGTCACCGAGGAAGAAGATGACGTTCTTGGCGGTCTTCTCGCTGGTCTTGGAGGAGACGACCTCGTGCTCGACCTCTTCGGAGGCGGTGCCCGCGTCGGAGCTGACGGCGGCGGCGATCGTGTAGGTGCCGGCGGCGGGGTAGATGAGGTCCTTGTAGGTGACCTCGACCGAGTCGGCCGCGGAGCTGGTGCGGATCGGCGCGGGGGACAGCAGGGGAGCGGGGCCGCTGCCGTCGCTGACCTTGATGGAGATGCGGGTGGTCTCGGGGTCGACCCCGGTCGCCTCGATGCGCAGGTCGAACTTCGCGCCGACCTGGAACTTGGCGTTGTCCAGCGGCAGGATCTTCACCGCGCTGCCGGTGCCCGTCGCCGCCAGGGCGATGCGGCGGAACGTCGTGGAGTAGTGCGCGTCCTTGACGTTCAGCTGCGCGGGCACGTACGCGGGGGTCGCGGCGGACGCGGAGGACGCGTCGACCAGGCCCTTGCCGAAGATGACGGCGGACGCGAGCCCGCCGGTGCCGAGCAGGCCTCGGCGGGTGAAGAATCCACGACGGTCGGCCGGACCGTCGCCGTTCGTGGTGGACTGGGTGTCGGACACCGGGCGTACCTCTCGTTCGATCCTCCGGCGCGGGGGCGCGCCGGCTCCAAGGGCAGGCACAACCTGGCAGTGCTCCCGGAACTACCCGAGAACTCCAGGCCAACAGCCGGTGCACAGCCGTCGCCCCGATCGGGTGAGGTCGTTCAGCCGAGCAGGTGGTCCATCCGGTAGGCGAGCAGTTCACGCAGCACGATCGACGTCGACGTCCGGCGGATGCCGCGGCAGCGCATGATGCGCTGGGTGATGTCGTAGACGTGGTCGGCGTCGCGGGCCGCGATCTGGATCATCAGGTCCGACTCTCCGGAGATCCCGAGGCACTCGACGACCTCGGGGATGCGCGCGATGTCCTCGACGAGTCCAGCGAACTCGCTCTGTTGAACACCCGCAGTCACCAGGGCGCGCATGGGCAGCCCGACCCGCGCCGGGTCCAACCGGGTCGAGTTCGCGCGCAGCACGCCGTCGGCGGAGAGCCGTTCCAGGCGGGTGTGCACCGTGCCCCGGGCCAGGCCCAGGTCGAGGGCGAGCTGCGCCACCGTCGCGCGCGGGTCGCGGTCCAGCGCGAGCAGGATGCGCCGGTCCGTGTCGTCGAGAGTGGTCACGACGTTCACTCTAGAGTGGCGATCACGCTCCGCATTGATCGGAACGACCAATCGTGATCGTGTCTCTTGTGCGATCCGCCCGGATGTCGTGTCATCGGCCCCATGGCTCCCGTGAACCCCACCATCACCGTCGGCGCGTACCTCGGTCGGCGGCTGGAGCAACTCGGCATCGCCCACCTCTTCGGTCTGCCCGGTGACTTCAACCTCGCGCTGCTCGACGAGATGCTGGCCGCCGGTGCCCTGAGATGGGTCGGTTCGAGCAACGAGCTCAACGCCGGGTACGCCGCCGACGGTCACGCTCGGTTGCGACGCGGCCCGGCCGCCTTCGTCACCACCTTCGGCGTCGGCGAACTGTCGGCGGTCAACGCCCTGGCCGGCAGCTACGCCGAGGACGTCCCCGTCGTCCACGTCGTGGGGCTGCCGTCGGCGACCGCGATCGCCGACGGGGCGCTGCTGCACCATTCGCTGGCCGACGGCGACTTCGGCCACTTCGTCCGGATCGCGGCCGAGGTGACCGCCGCGTCCGTCGTGGTGCGGGCCCAGGGGGCGGGGACGTCGATCGACCAGGCGCTGCTGACGGCGGTGGGCTCGTCCAAACCCGTCTACCTCGGGATCCCCGCCGACGTCGCCGTCCTGCCGATCTCGGCCGCTCCCCTGGAACGTCCGTTGCGGGTGCTGCGCAGCGACAGCGCGGCGGTCGAGGAGTTCCGCCGCGCTCTCGCAGAGTTCCTCGACGGCGCCCCCGAGGTCACGATGCTGGCCGGACCCCGACTGCACCGCCGGAACCTCGAGGGGCGGGTCCGGGCCCTCGCCGCCCAGAACGGTGTCCGCATCGCGACCCAGTCGGCGTCCAAGGCCCTGCTCGACGAGACCCACCCCGCCACGCTCGGGGTGTACGCCGGAAAGTTCACCCGTGACCCGCGCACCCGCTCGGCGGTGGACGAGGCGTCGCCGCTGGTGCTGGCCGGGGTCGTGATGACGGACTTCCTGACGGGTTCCTTCAGTCACGGTTTCGACCCGGACGCCGCGGTGGACCTGCACCTCGACCACGCCCGGATCGCGGGGCAGGCGTTCTACGGGGTGTACCTCGAGGAATCGCTGCGGGTCCTGGAGGAGGTGCTCGAGGCGAGAACCCCGCGCCCGGAACCGCTGCCCCGTCAGGCCGTCACGGAAACTCCTGCACACGAGGCGAGCGACCCCGACGGACCCTTGACCCACGCCGATCTCTGGCCGCTGCTGCAGCGGTGGCTCGAACCGGGGACCCTGCTCGTGGCCGAGGCGGGGACGTCGTTCTACGGAGCTCTGGAACTCACCCTGCCTGACGGGTGCGACCTGCTGGGGCAACCGGTCTGGAGTTCCATCGGGTACACGCTGCCGGCCACCCTCGGCGCGATGCTGGCCGACCCGTCGCGTCCGACCGTGCTGGTCATCGGCGACGGATCGGCCCAGCTCACCGTGCAGGAACTCGGGCGTCTGCTGGAACTGAACCCGACGATCCTGCTGGTGAACAACTCCGGGTACACCGTGGAGCGGGCGATCCGCAGCCCCGAGGCGGCCTACCAGGACGTCGTGGCGTGGGACTGGACGAAACTCCCGGCCGCCCTGGGGGCTCCGCACACCCCGGTGTTCCGGGCACAGACACCGGCCGACCTGGTCGAGGTGCTCGACAAGGTGCGCGCCGATCCCGACCGACCCGCCTTCGTCGAACTCGTGCTGCCCCGCGACGACGCTCCCGACTCCCTCGTCCAGCTCGCCCGCTCCGTCCGCTGACCCCGTGATCGAGACTGTCGCGACATGCCGACCGCGCCGCAGATCGGTGACGGAGGCCGACGCGACGATCCGCCTCCCGTCGGCGCGCTGACGAAAAGCCCCGCGCCACAGACGTGCTCCCCGCTTGGGCCCGCTTCCCTCAGCAGCCACCGCAACTCCTCCCACGCCCTTGTCGCCAGGCAGGGGCGAGGATTTGTGGGAAGTTGCGTACCACTTGATGCCTAGGACTGACGCTCTCGCCCGGGTCTCGGTATTCCGCAAGAGCCTCGAGCAGGAGAGTTGACCTGCATGTGGACTTCCTTGATCGTCGCGGTTCACTTCCTTGATCGAGGGGTTCAGGGGGTGGTGAAACCCGCGAGGGCCTGCAGGAAACCGTCGTAGGTCCCGGTGGCCTGGGCGGTGACGAATGGTTTCGCCCGCTCCACGACGACCTGCTCGGCGCTGGGGTCGTCGCGCAGGATCGTCATGACCTCGTCGAGGAACTCGTCCAGCGGCATGGAGCGCTCGTCGTTCTCCTGGCCACCGAACGTCGTGCGCACTGCCGGCGGGACGATCTCGACGACGTCGATACCGGAGTTCTTCAGCTGGATCCGCAGCGACTCGGAGTAGGAGTGGACGAAGGCCTTGGAGGCGCTGTAGGTGGGGGACGCCGGCAGCGGGACGAATCCCAGTCCGGAGCCGGTGTTCACGATCGTCCCGGTGCCGCGGGCGGCGAAGTACGGGACGAACAGCGAGTTCATCCGCAGCGGCCCGACGACGTTCGTCGAGACCACGTCGAGGGCCCCGGGTAGGCTCTCGCCCGTCCGCAGTTCCTCGTAAAGGGCGATTCCCGCGTTGTTGACCAGGACGTCGACCTGTGGGAACCGGGTGGTCACGTCGGCGAAGGCGGCCTGGACCGAGACGGGGTCGGCGACGTCGAGTTCGACGGCCGCCATCCCGGGGTGTCGCTCGACGATCTCGTCGAGGAGCTGCTTGCGCCGGCCTGCGACGACGACGGTGTTGCGGAGGGCGTGCAGGCGTTGGGCCAGGCCCAGGCCGATGCCCGCGGTGCCGCCCGTGATGAGGATGGTGCGTCCGGTGATCTGCATGTCCTCACCGTGCGCCGGGCGGATCCGTTGCGGGAGAGACCCGGTCGTCCAGGGACCGACGATCCCTGGTTGAGTCGCGGCCACGGGCGGACACTGGGGCTGTGGACCGCACCGCCATGGCCGACTTCCTCCGCCGTCGCCGCGAGGCGCTGCAACCCGCCGACGTGGGGTTGCCGCCCGGGGCGCGCCGCCGCGCGCCGGGGCTGCGCCGCGAGGAGGTCGCGGTGCTGGCGGGGATGTCGACCGACTACTACGCCCGCCTCGAACAGCGCCGGGGACCGCAGCCGTCGGAGCAGATGATCGCCGCGATCGCCCGGGCCCTGCACCTCGACCTCGACGAACGCGACCACCTGTTCCGGCTGTCGGGGCACCAGCCCCCGTCCCGGGTGCGCCGCGACGAGCACATCGCGCCGGGGTTGCTGCGCGTGCTGGACCGGCTCGACGACACCCCGGCGATGATCGTCTCCGACCTCGCCGAGACCCTCGTGCAGAACCGGTTGGCGGTCGCCCTGCTCGGCGATCAGTCCTCGCGGACGGGTCTGTCCCGGAGCCAGTTCCATCGTTGGTTCACCGAACCCGAGGAGCGGCTGATCTACCCGCAGGACGACCACCAACGGCAGACCCGGATGCAGGCCGCCGGGTTGCGGGCGGCGGTGTCCGCGTCCCCGGAAGGTTT
>Ga0325400_1007832_pt1 | contig 10224 bp, 3 predicted proteins | sample PopdelMetagenome_2_FD_205662 | JGI IMG/M metagenome (GOLD analysis project Ga0325400, IMG submission 205662) | Populus deltoides microbial communities from Bellville, Georgia, United States - Xylem-PdKOR-R1 | ecosystem: Host-associated > Plants > Phyllosphere > Stem > Wood/Secondary xylem...
AAAAAAAAGGGTTGAAATAGGTTTTTCGATTAAAAAACAAAAGCCTTGTTTTTCTAGCCACCATAGTGCCAAATTTTGGACAATTATAAATGACGTGTTGTTTATTTTTTCTTGACAAAGTCATCCACCCCATTGACTTCAAAAAAAAAATGAAGGCTTGCATGTGGGCTTTTTTTTATGGGTTAGACACTAGGTCTGACTTCATTTTTTATATATATTTTATATATATTTTGTTTTTTTTATTACTAATTTTTTTATATGTATTTTTAAGAATAATTTTTGCATTTATGTTTTATTTAATACCCCTTCTCTATGATTTTTTTAGCTTATTTAACATTTTTGAAATAATAATTATTTTTTAATTATATTGAGTGTGTTTAATTTTTTTTATGAGGTTGGTATAATTCATCTATAATTTTTATTTTATTTTATATAGATTAAACTTATTTTTAAGAATAAGAAAATATTTTTTTACAATATTTTTAACACGTGTATCCCTACATGAAATTTTTTTTATTCAATAAATTTCATGTGTGTGTCAATTTCTATTGTAAATTGATTTTTATAAATATATTAATTAAACACAACTAGACAAATGACTTGTAATACGATATTAAATATCTGAATTTATATTTATTACTCAAGTTTTTTCAATTATATTTTTATTTATCTTTGATAACTTTTTTAATTTATTTACAAAATAATTTGTAATTTATGGAATTAGATGTGTTCATAAGTTTTCTTATTTATATTTAAATTTTTTTATATAAAAAAACATGTTGAAAATTCTACATGTTTGATTTTTCTTAGTCATATACTGTGTTTTCAACTTAATTTTTATTCTTTTGAATTTTTTTTTCGATCTTTTTATAAAATTTTTATTTTTTTTAATTTCACAATTGAATCTAAGTTAATTGTGTATTGCTTTTTATTATTATTATTTTGGTTTCTATTTTATTTTTTGTTAATTTTTTTATTCTTTTCAAGTTAAGTATGAAATTAAAATTTTATTTTTTTCCTTTGATTTTTTTTTTATGATTTTAACCTTTATTATTTTAATTGCTGTTCTTTTTAGATTTATTTATCTTTTTTTTTTTCAAGTCGTCCTTTAACATTTTATTTTATCTTATGATATCATTCTTCCAACTCAACAGTGAATCATATGTGAAAACACCAATACAACATGTTACTCAATAATAATATCACAAGAAATAAGCATAATCACGGCGCGCCACCATAATTTCTGGAGGGAGTGAAGACATGAGAGGATTTCTTATTGGGATTAAAATAATCCCAACAGGTCTAACAAATATTAGAAAACCACTAGCTTCTGTATTGCTCCGTCTTGAGCTGTGTTTTTATCAGTAAAGTCCCATAAAAGACTATTATCTCCACTCAAATCTCGAGTTCTGCTGCTCTTGGATATGATTAATTAATTTATTGACTTCCGATGAATAGTACAGCAAGAAATTCACTTCTTTTTCTCCACCAGCTGGGAATGGAACATTTGTACATCTAGGACTCAGCTTAGTGGGGGAATCCAGGGTTCAGGCTTGATTTGGCAGGCTCTATATGAAATTTAGACCTTCATTCTATGTTTGTTGTTCTTCAACTTGCTTCTCCTTAAGCTTAGTCCAGGGTATCCAGGCTGTGACTACGCTGTTGATTTTATTTTCATCCGAAAGACTTGTGGTGGGTGGCTCATTCTCGACTTTATGTATTGTTTTTAAAGTTTATTTATTCAATGTAGGATACATTTACTAACAATTATCGCAGTTCTTGTGCATCTATGAACACTGATTGTTCTCTCTGTGGGCATGCATTGTATCTCGTTAGGGCTTAATGTTGCATGTACAGATATAGGAAGCTCGTTGTGATCAAGTGGATAGAAATGACAGCTGAATCTGATTATAGGAACTGGTATGTAACATGAGCACAGCTTCTAGAGTCAACTATTCTTTTCAAGTCATGTATTCTTCTGGTAGGTGAAGGATTTAGTGAAGGACAATACGATCATGTTCACTGGGAAAGGGGGAATTAATGTTCTTTAGGGAGGGCTTAATTAGGATGCTGGATTGGGATAACTATCATGTTTCTGAATACTATTGCTAGATAATCGGATGAGAGGTAGAATTACAATTGAATTTTTCAGAAAAATCGTGTTTCCATTGTGGTGAGCAACTGTCAGTTATAGGAGGGTAGAGATTCTTATCTTCCTTACATGCAAGTATCATCAATTTACTCCTTCATTACAGACATATATCTTTCTTTTATGATCATATTTCACATTTTTTAAAATATTTTTCATCTATGCATTATGCTTATCTGCATACCATTTTTGTTTTCTTATTATTCTGCATTATCCGTTACTCACTGGGAAGAATCCTAATCTACGTACCCCTTGATCTTTTAACTTTTAAAAAATATCTGCATAACAATATTTTTCACCTTCTCAACTAGTTTCTTGTTATCCTCCAACAGCAGACTTCAAGTCAAGGCCTTAAACCTGTCAGGATTCGGGGGTTTTGGTATCTTGAAAAATTCCATATTTCCCATCTCAAACATTTGGTCTTCTTGACCTCGGTAGAAACATTTTAGTGGAGTAATCCCCTCCCACTTGGAAACTGTGGCCACCTTCTGTATCACAATGGCTTAGGAGCTTCAGTATATATCTGCTTAATTACATTTCTAAATGTCATTCATAGTTCTTTAATTTCAGGTGATGTTCCCCCTAGGGTAAGCCTTGGCAATGTAAATTAAACACAAGCATGGCTGGTGATGAAAAGAAAGACAGCAACAAACAAGCTAAAACCAAAGGTAGTTCAAGGACACACTTGCAATTCCAATGAGGAAACTCTCTCAAGTTTTCGAACCACTTGAAATCATGAACGACCTTGTTTTTAATTACTTCTTTCTTCTGATCGTTCTAGTTACGTTGAGTAAATATTTTGAGAGTGTCTTCAAATATTCTCATGAGAGAGTTTCATCCCCTTAGATGTCTCTCCAGATTAACTCAACTCTTTGGTCTCTCAACTGTAGATATTATTATCAATGCTCAGTCTCAGGGATGGAGTTCTTAGCTTTTCATAGTATTCTACATATGTGTTATACGCGTCTTCCCTTCGCCTTGGCCCTTCCCTTCGTCCGTTGCAGCTGACACATTTACCTTCTCCTAGATTTGGAGAGTTAAATAGGTTAACTCACTTTTTATAACTCTGATCGCTTCTATGCAGTTTCTTATTAAAGGCTGTTGGGAAAGCACTAGTTTTAGTTCTCAAGTTAAGGTGCTGGTTTTCCTCCGGATACTAAGAAGATAATCCATGGAGGATGGATGTTAATTAGTAGACAACACAGTTAGGGGTGGAGCTGGAATTATATAATAGGAAGGGCCAAAACTCAAGATATAATTTATTATTACGAAACTTATTTATTTAAAATAAAAATATATTATATTATCTTATATTTAAACACAAAATATAAAAATAATCGAGGAGGTATGCTCCCAGCTTGTTTAGAAAACTTGCCATATCTACAACTATTGTCTAGAGTAAAATTAGAGCAGTTGACGACAATAGAGTTTATCAAGCTGCCAAACAACAATATTGGTGGGCAAATACCTCCCCCATGCACCCTCAGTTTCAAACTCTTCTACCTTGAGATATCCCTATATCTAAGTGGTAACAAGGAATCATGGGCGAGCTTGTAGTCTTTATGAAAGAAATAGAGTGCCCCAAATGATGCTGGTGCAGGTTTTTATGGCTGCTGGCAAGTGATTCATCCTATTGGCAGCAAAGCTCATTCTTGTGTACATGCTGAAATAGTAAGAATCCCAAATTGGAAATGGGACACATCAGCAACAAATCTGGAGCAACCAACAGACCAGGAATGTCTATATTAACTAGAGAATCAGGCAAGCATTGAATATACAAAGGATGTAATAATAAGTTGTATTGGTAAATAATGTTTTCAAATTAGTTTTCAAATCAATCGAGATTAAATCGTCTTTTAAATTGATTTTAAGATGAATTAATAGATAACTCATTGGTGAATGAACTCAAAAGATGGAAGACCTAGAGCCTAGAGATTGGTGTTGTGCAACAATCCACTTGTTTAACACGAGGTTAAAAGAAAGCATTGAATATACAAAGGGTATAATAATTTGCTAGGGTGCCTTTGTGTATACTTCATTGATGGAGAAATGTTGAAGTAACGTTGGCCCTAATGAGTCTTGAAAACAACATCATTTTTATATTGGTGACGTGCATGATTCTGGCTTAAAATAATAAGATGGCAGATGGCAAAAATCGTAGTCACCTTATCTCCTCAACATGGCCCTTATTTAACTTTTCTTTTAAGCAAAGCTTCACATTCTCTCAAATATTCAAGTGTCAAAGTTGCACAAAACGACCAAAACGAACACCTTGGACCTCTTTCTTTACATCTGCTGCCATTAGTTTCCCCATAAAGAGCATTTGCCGCCCCACTTCATCTACACACATCAAGACATCAAAGTTTCATAGGAAACAGTAAAAAAACATTATAAATTCAGAAGAAAAACCATTACACAGACAGAGAATATAGCTCACAACTTCGGTACAAACCACTTCCCTTGTCATGTTTAGTTTGGTCTATGATCATTAGTTACCATGTTTCTGCTTTGCCAATGTTTTGTTCTAATCTCTCTTACCCTTTTCCAAGCTTCTTCACCAGCCTCATTACCTTCATCAGCAATTGACCTTCTCAAGTTCCAAGATAGTCTTTCGTTACTTTCTCAAAAGCTCTTGCCATGGAACCAATCAAGCTCATCTTCCTCTCCTTGCCAATGGCCTGGAGTTTCTTGCTATCCCAACAAAAGTTTTCAAGTCAAGGCCTTAAACCTGTCAGGATATGGTCTTTCTGGTGTCTTAAATAACTCCATTTCTTATCTCTGCCGCCATAAACATTTGGTCTTACTTGATCTTAGTGGAAACCATTTCACCGGTGTTATTCCTCACTTGCTTGTAAACTGTGGTCAACTCAATACCATTCTTCTCAATGACAATGGCTTGGAAGGTTCAATTCCTGCTGATGTTTTCAAATCAAAGAAGCTTGTACAGTTAGACTTCGGCTACAACTCTCTTTCTGGTAATATTCCTCCTGAGGTAAGCTTTTGCACCAACCTTGAATACCTAGGGTTGTATAACAATTATTTGAGTGGAGCGGTTCCAAGTGAAATATTTTCTCTGCCAAAGTTGAATTTTCTGTATCTTAACACAAATAACCTAACAGGGTTGTTGCCAAATTTCTTACCTTCCTGCGCAATCTCTGATCTTTGGATTCATGAGAATGCATTTTCTGGATCTCTTCCTTTCACTCTCAGTAATTGCCAAAACCTTACTGTGTTTATCGCCTCTCAAAACAATTTTGAAGGAGTCATTGCACCAGAGATTTTCAAGGGTCTTTTGCAACTTGAAGTTCTTTATCTTGATGGAAACAAACTTGAAGGGGAAATTCCAGAAACTTTATGGGGTCTTGAAAATTTACAAGAGCTTGTTCTTTCAGGGAACAAGCTGAATGGCACAATATCTGAGAGGATTTCTCAATGCCCTCAGCTTATGACCATTGCTCTTTCTGGTAATAATCTTGTTGGTCATATTCCTAGATTAGTAGGAACTCTCCAATATTTGACCAATCTAATTCTCTTTGACAACAAGCTTGATGGCTCATTGCCTGCTGAGCTTGGAAATTGCAGTTCACTTGTTGAATTTAGGCTTCAGAATAACCTTATAGGAGGGAACATCCCTCCTGAAATATGTAATCTTGAGAATCTTGAGGTTCTTTTCTTGTCCAATAATTTTATTGAAGGCCATATTCCAAGGCAGATAGGGAGATTGAGCAACCTTAAAATATTAGCTCTGTATAGCAATAATTTGAGTGGTATAATCCCATCTGAAATCACCAATTTTACAAAACTCACCTATCTTTCATTTGCTCATAATGACCTTACTGGTGAGGTACCATTTGATCTTGGGAAAAATTCTCCAGATCTTGATAGACTCGACCTAACCTCGAACCACCTTTACGGACCAATTCCTCCTAATGTATGCAATGGCAATAATCTGAGAGTTCTGACCCTTGGGGACAACAGGTTTAATGGGATCTTTCCGGTTGAGATTGGCAAGTGTTTGTCTCTAAGGAGGGTGATTCTTAGTAACAATCTTCTAGAGGGGAGTATACCAACCGATTTGGAGAGGAACTCTGGGATTTCTTACTTGGAAGTTAGAGGAAACTTGATTGAAGGAAAAATACCTGCAGTGTTTGGTTCTTGGAGCAATCTATCAATGATTGATTTTTCAGGGAACAAATTCTCTGGCTCTATACCTCCTGAGCTTGGAAAGCTTGCAAATCTTCAAGCCTTGAGACTTTCTTCTAATAATTTAACGGGAAGCATTCCCTCTGACCTCAGTCATTGCAGAAAGTTGATTAAAATAGACTTGAGTAAGAATCAGTTGTCAGGAAAAATTCCTTCAGAGATCACTTCATTGGAAAAATTAGAAAGCCTTCTCCTTCAAGAGAACAAACTTAGTGGAGCTATTCCTGACTCCTTCTCTCCTCTCCAAGGTCTCTTCGAATTGCAGCTTAGCAGTAACATGCTTGAAGGTCCTATTCCTTGCAGTTTGAGTAAGATCAACCATTTTAGTTCAGTTCTTAATCTGAGCTATAATAAGCTTTCTGGTAAAATCCCTGGGTGCCTTGGCAATCTAGACAAGTTACAGATTCTTGATCTCTCATGCAACAGCTTCTATGGTGAGATGCCGACAGAACTCAATAACATGATCTCCCTTTACTTTGTCAACATATCATTCAATCAACTCTCTGGCAAGCTTCCAACTTCATGGATGAGAATAGTGGCTTCATATCCAGGGTCTTTTCTTGGAAATCCTGAACTTTGTTTGCTAGGTAATGATGCAAGAGACTGCAAGAATGTTAGAGAAGGCCATACAAGAAGGCTTGACCGGCATGCGTTGGCTGGTGTCATTATATGTGTTGTTATCTCTATGGCATTGCTTTGTTCTGTGGTTTACATAATAGTGGTTCGAGTCCTTCAACATAAATATCACCGTGATCAATCACTTCTTCGTGAATGTCGATCGCATACTGAAGATTTGCCAGAAGATTTACAGTTTGAAGATATAATGCGTGCTACAGAAGGCAGGAGTGAGGAATATGTAATTGGGAGAGGCAAGCATGGCACAGTTTACAGGACAGAATCCGCAAACTCCAGAAAGCATTGGGCTGTCAAGAAGGTGAGCTTGTCTGGGGATAACTTTAACCTTGAAATGAGAACTTTGAGCGTAGTCAGGCATCGAAATATCGTGAGAATGGGGGGTTACTGCATTAAAGATGGTTATGGGTTCATTGTAACTGAATTCATGCCTGGAGGAACATTATTTGATGTCCTACACAGACATGAACCACGCATGGCTTTGGATTGGGACACCCGATATCGCATTGCTCTTGGTGTTGCACAAGGCCTTTCTTACCTTCATCATGATTGCGTGCCACAAATCATTCACAGAGATGTCAAATCAGATAACATTTTGATGGATTCTGAATTGGAACCCAAGGTTGGAGATTTTGGGATGTCAAAAATGCTTCTTGATTCTGATTCAAGCTCGACGAGGTCTAGAATTGTAGGAACTCTAGGTTACATGGCACCAGGTAAGTCGCTTTCTACCAAGCTAAACCGTTATTTCGGTTCATTAATCATGAAAAATTTATGCCGAAGCTCAAATACTAATTCCTGTCTTGTGTTTCTCCTTTTTCCTTGTCCAAAATTTCAGAAAATGCATCCTCAATCCGATTGACAGAGAAAGTCGATGTATACAGCTACGGAGTCATTCTGTTAGAGATTGTTTGCAGAAAATTTCCAGTAGACCCCAGCTTTGAAGAAGGTCTGGATATCGTTTCCTGGACGAGGAAGAAGCTGCAAGAGAATGATGAATGTGTTTGCTTCCTTGATAGAGAAATCAGTTTCTGGGATGGAGATGAGCAACAAAAGGCTTTGAAACTGCTAGAATTGGCACTTGAGTGCACTGAATCAGTGGCTGATAAGAGACCATCCATGAGAGATGTAGTAGGTTCTCTTATAAAATTGCATGATAAGCATGAAAGAAGTGTAAATAACAGAAACAATTCGAACCAAAACATCTTATATCCTTCCTGAGTCCTGACCTGTTATAGAAAGTCAGGTTTTCATCAAGGCTCTCTTACACAGACCGTGTATTATTGCATGCTGAATATGCGTGAAATATGAAGAGCTAACTTTGAGCTTTGATGCTTTCCATGTGCCAAAAAAGATGATCAGGATTGATCATTAGCGCACAACAAGCAGCTTTTTTTTGGCTGTGTTCCTTCCAAATGCCTCTAATAACTGTCGTCGAGGTGAGGTGGGAGACTTGTCCTGCCAGAGCACAGCAAATCAAACAATATAGAAGCACCAACTAGTTCCCAGATAAAATTATATCGATTCAGGACAATCCATGAACCAAAATGCGGGCAACACTCATCTGTGCAAGTTTCCCATTTATCTCTTCCTATTGAGATAGGAAGCACAAGTAATGATTTTATCGCAGCTTATCATCATCTCAAATGAAAACTTCTATAGTTGCATCTGCAAGAATGGTGTGCATTATTTACAGCAATTACAAGTGACAAAAATGTCCAGTTACTAAGACGAATCCACACTCACGGATTCACGCCTTCAGATGATAAGGTACACCAAATAATAAGACTATCATTACAAACTAACCAGCTGTTGCTAAAAAAAACCCAGCAACTTTTAAGACATGATGTATAAATACTTTTCCAACATCTTACATAATAATATCAACCACATATAAAATTTGAATACTCATACATTGCCAATCATCCAATAGAGATTGCAATCTTGCCTCTTCAGGAAGACTCTTTAAACTGATTGAGTATTACCATACAGAGTAAGGAGTCATGATTATTCTTTAACAAGGAGACAAAATCCATATAGAAACCAACAGCATTATCAGAAAAACATGTCTGAAGCCACAACATCAAACTACAGTAGAATGTCTTGAATCTCCTATTCTGTTGCTTGCAGAGGCTGTGGAGCTTCACTTTGTTTCAATTTTTCCAATGCAGAGATCCGTCTATCAAGTGATTCATGAGCACTTTCCACCTGGAGAATGAAAGAGTAAATAATAGCATATGAGTAGCAAATTCACAAGTTCTCCAAACATGCACACAAAAAGAATCTTTCATGTCCTGTATTATAAACCCAATATCCTACAGCCTTGCACATTCAGAAAAACTTAAATAAGGAAACCATGGTCCTTCCTTTGAGAACAATGCTGCAGGTAACGTCAATTGTAAAGCATGCATTTAATCCAGAAGAACAGAAAATCTTTAGGCTGGGGCTATTAACACTCCATCAGTTGTTAATGGCCCTTCACCTTTAAAGAGAGAAAAGTACTGTGCCATTAACACTTGATGGAGAGCTAATAACTCCACCCAAAAATTTATTTCATTGCAAAGCAAGAGCAATATTCCTACTGTTTCTTTTACAATATCTTATGAACAGATGATAACAGAATTAGCATTCTAACATTCTTCAGTCAGTAATGCCCTTTTCCATGTTGCAACAAGAGATTAAACACTTTGATGCAGCATTAAGGGGGGCAATGCTCGAAGAATGTTATATGAATCACGAAGGTACAATCAAGAGATTAAAAATTGGATGCGCAATGGAGTTTCAATTGGTGTCCTCTGATACCATTACCAGACTTGCAAATCATTCTCTACTATTTGTACGATTTCTCTAGACAAAAGTAAACCGCAGTTACTTTTTTGACTTTCAAATGCATGTTTTCCACAAAAATTGCATTAGTTGTGACAAATTATGATTTGATTTCTGTCTGAACAGGCGACATGGAATTCTCATCAAAGAATGCCAGTAAGTAAAGCATCCTGCGAAAAGAGCCCATATAACCTTAAATTAACACAACCAACACCTAGTAACAAACACATAGAGACAAGGTAACACTGCAAAAGCGACCAACACCAGGAGCATAAAACACGTACAGTTACCATTAACAAATTAATCTTGTAAATCTACCTTCTCAACTTACAAGGATATACTTCTTCTACGTATTTCTCCCAAATATAACCTCTCTCCAACTAGCTTTACTGCTTCTATACCATTTTTATTGC
>Ga0325400_1007836_pt1 | contig 10223 bp, 5 predicted proteins | sample PopdelMetagenome_2_FD_205662 | JGI IMG/M metagenome (GOLD analysis project Ga0325400, IMG submission 205662) | Populus deltoides microbial communities from Bellville, Georgia, United States - Xylem-PdKOR-R1 | ecosystem: Host-associated > Plants > Phyllosphere > Stem > Wood/Secondary xylem...
GATTCAAGAAATTCACAGGGTTTAAGATACAGATCATGTGTGATTGTGTATGCATGTATGTGTGGATCAAGGGTTCCCATATTTCCTTGAGGTAAAGGGAAATGAGGTGAAGCTGTTGAAACATGTATTAATATATATTAATTTAGCTTGAGTTGAAGCTAAATTATGCCCTATTTTAAAGCAAGAAGGAGATAATCTTTAACTGCTAAAGGTGATGATCAGGAGAATAAAGAACTCGCATATAATCGATAAATTCAACTCTGTGAACTTTTTTTTTTATATTTTATATTTGATGATATGGTGGTGATTATTTTTTAAAATATTTTTTATTTATAAAAATATTTTAAATAATATTTTTAATTTTTAAAATTTATTTTTAATTTTAGTATATCAAAATATTTTTTCATTAATAAAAATTTAATATTAAAAAGTTTAAATGCTTAACTCTCTATAAGAACTGTTAATCTATGATAAAAAAAAATTGTAATTTTTTTCAATGTTTTATTGATAAAAAAATATTTTAATGATCTTGTTTAGTGCAATTTTTTCTAATTACCCCTAAATTCATCCAGATAAAAATAAAAAAAGGAACGAATTTCAGAAATTTTTTTAGTAAACCCTAGATCGCACAGAAAACAAGCTGGATCCGACGGTCATAAGTCAACCTGCTAAAAACTAGTCTTCTCCCATCAAGCCATGCAATAAAAAACTCAGTCCCATTACGTGCAAACCACGCGCTTCAAAATTACTTATTTTAAATTTTTATACTCTTTCATTTATTTCTCTCTATTTATTTTTTTCCTACTTAGAAACCTTCCATCACTGGTTATATTGCTGGCGGAGAAAGTTTCAACTCCAAATCTACGTTTTGATCTCCTTCATCACTGCCCCAAAAGTCGGTTTGTTGTTCATAATAAATTCATAAACATATAATTCAAATCACTACAAAATTCAATCCATAAAAAAAAAAAAGAATTATTTATTGTCCAAAAAAAACTCTTTTCCACAACAATTCACCTTGTCTATTAGCTAAAAATTTAATTAAAAACTTGAAGTAAAATTTATTTAGGTAAAATAAAATTCCATAGAGATAAGCTAGTATACAAAACACAAAATTTAAGATTTTGTTATACTTGATGTATAATTAGTGGTATTTTATTAGTTACTTAATGAAACTTTCTTTAAAGAAAAAGACAAACACATGTGGGAGAGAAAATAAAATTTATGACCCGTCAAAAATAATAAAAATATCTCTATATATTATTTCTCTCTCTTACTTGTATCTATTAATTTTTGTAGAGTGGATCCATTGAATAACTAATATGATCAAGATATTCTTATCACTTTTAGTGAGTCATGAATTTTTTTCTCCCCCTCCCATTATGTCTGTGTTTTTTTTTTCAGAATGAATTTCATTGAGTTACTAATATGATGTTATCCTTGAACATCGTAAAATCTCTTGAAATAAAATATAAAAAGAGAAAATACTAAAAAAAATATTGTTTTTCCTGCAAACTAGAGAGTTTAACATCCCGCGTTAGATTAGGTTAAAATAAAATATAATGTCTAGAAATGCATGTTGGTGCATGGTAACGTACCTTTCCTAACCATTTCCTGGTTTTTGGTAATCACCCGTTTAACGTTGCTTTGTGTGTTATTGTCGTTGGTTCCCACGAAAGACTTGCTCTATATCAAACAAACATATATATATATATATATATATATATATATATATATAAAACTTCACCTTTCTCTTTTCATTATCTCCAATATTTCTTCTTATATAGAAAACATATATATATATCTCTTGTATCACAAGTATAACACTTCCTTCCTTGTATCTATCAAATCTTCAAAAAGGTTTGTTTCTAAGTTGGATTTTGTGACCAAGGATGAAGAGTATGATGTGATTGTTCTAGGAATTGATCACAAGAAATACATTCTCAATGGTCTTCTTTTTGTTGATGGACTCAAAGTGATTCTCTCTTTTTTTAGATGTTTTTGTTATCACAAGCATAACACTAATGTTTTAATGTTCTAGCTTGCAATATTTACTGTCCATCGATGAATGCTGAAAAGCATTAGATTTTTGGAGTCTTGGTGTTTGAAAAAAGCATGTGTTTCTCCTTAATTTTTCTATATAATTTAATTTTTCTATGATAATCCAATTGAATCTTCGTTTGAAACATGTACTGCATATGGACCGCAATGACTATTATGAAGGAGAATCAACATCTTTTAATCTTAATCAGGTGATTCTCTTATGTTCATGTTGTAAAATACTTTTGATTTTCTTGTCTATTATCTTTTCCATATTCTTATGTGATTTTTTCCTTGACCCTCTTCATGATTGTAGCTATGGAAACGTTTTAGGGGGAGTAACCAGTCTCTAGAGAGCCTGGGTGCAAGCAAAGAATACAATGTTGACATGATACCTAATCTATTTTGTATGGAGTTTTATGATCTTGTTGTTGAATGATAACATGTAGTAAGTGTTTACATTGTTTTTTTTTTTTTTAATTTGTTATGCTAGTTTATTATCACCAATGATGGTTTGGTTCATGTTCTGATACACACAGATATTACCAAGTATCTCAATTTCAAGGTTGTTAATGGTAGTTTTGTGTACAATAAAGGGAAGGTAGAGCACATTTATGTAATCTAAAACCTAGAACAAAAGATATTAATTAATTTTAGTGAAAAAATGAAAGAAGTAATTTTGATTTTCAGATCCACAAAGTTCTAGCAACTGATGTGGAAGCATTAAAATCTCAACTGATGGGATTGTTTGAAAAACATTGTGCTTGAAAGTTCTTCATTTATGTCCAAGATTACGAGGACAATGATCCCAAGTCTCATGAGGGTCTGGACTTGATTAAAGTTACAACAAGAGAAGTTATCGCGTATGTGTTTGATTAACATTTCTCTTTAATTGATAGAAATTTCAGTTTAGTTTAAGATCATATCATCTATTGATAAAGGGCTTGAATGAATTCATGCACCTTAATGTATATTTTATGTTTTTGAGAGCTAGATGATCAAATTTTAACTATTAGATTAATGTTTGTTAATCATGTTTCATGTGGAAAATATGGGTTAGAAGATGATACGATCCATTTTATCGGTTATGCACTAGGTCTTCATCTTGATGATAGTTACTTGGACCAACAAGCTTTGAATTTTGTGAAGAGAATGAAGGTGCACTTACAATTCTTTGAAATCTTGTTCTCTACTCGTCTTTGATGGTTACACAAAAAATAAGAAGAAATAATTTTCAAGTTATTCTGTTGTTTGTTCCATAAAGCTTTATGCAGAGTCATTGGCACGTTTCCAAGGAGGATCACCTTATATCTATCCATTCTATGGACTAGCAGAATTGCCTCAGGTTTGTTGAAGTCCATAACGTTTTTTTTTTATAGAATTAGGGAGTGAAGATAAGTTGTTCTAACATGTCTTGGTATTTTGTTAGTCATTTGCACATTTAAGTGTAGTATATGGTGGCCCTTACATGCTCAATAAGCTAAAATGTAAGGTAAATTTGCGATAACAACTTGTACCCATGACCTTTTTTTTAGCATGTGAATCTATGATTCTTGATCTGTTGCTTGCTTTCTGTTGTCAGACTACTTAATCCTCATAAGTCTTGTTGTATATTGACAGGTAGAGTTCGATGAAAATGGAAAAGCCATTGACGTGACTTCTGAAGGAGAAACTGCTAGATGCAAGAAAGTTATTTGTGACCCATCCTATTTGCCAAACAAGGTAGCATTAAACAATTTTGAGATCAGTCTCTTACTTCACAGCTTCATTTGCTGAAATGGGCTTTGACTATGTCAATCACCTTTTATTTGTCATTGTTGTAATGCCATGGGTAAAAAAAGTTGGAAAGGTTGCTCGTGCTATTTGTATAATGAGTCATCATATTCCTAACACTAGTGATTTTCACTTTACGCAAGTTATTCTGCCACAGAAATAACTTGGACGCAAATCACACATGTACATTTATTTTTATTTGTACAAATGAAACCCCAAAGGCTCTCATATAAGCCTTCAAATACATATTACAATGCCTTTTGATCGAATGCATGCTTTGAAATGCATTATTAAGATGGATAGAAAAGAAATGGCTAAAATTTAAGTTACAGATATTCAATTCTAGATATCTTTGAAGATTTGTTTGTAAACTTTCACATTATTTCTCCAGGTACCTCTTTTGCTGTTCATATGCTCACAATGTTGCTCCAAAAGGAAAATACATTACTTTTGTTTCAACTGATACTAAGACAGATAACCCTGAGATGGAACTAAAGGCAGGAATTTACTTGCTAGTCTAGTAAATGAGATTTTCAATGATATTTACGACAAATATATGCATGAAAACAATGAGGAAGATAACCATTGCTTCATTTCTATTGTAAGTTACAAGTATATCTACCATTTATACATGTCTTTTCTTACCCTTGTGACAAGATTGGCTGGAGTTTTCATCTATATGGCAATTATAGATCCTTATAGAGTAGCTCAAAAGTGGAACCTTTTCATGTTTCCCTATAACTCTACTAACAAGCTTGTGGTCTAGCTTTCTAAATTTCACATTTTCCCTAAATAACTCAGCAGTATTGATTAAGATCATAATATTCTTTGCAAAGCTATGATGTAATAACTCACTTTGAGACCACAGTACAAGATGTGATCGCTATGTACAGTAAAATAACTGGAAAGGTAAGTATCTCATAATTCTTGAGTTGAATTATAGAGAACAACATTTTTCATTTTGATCGAGATATATACTTGACAATATTAAGAGTCTTTGTGCTTAAACAATTTCAATTTTCCTTGATGAACAATTAGCAAGGTCAATGCCTAGCATTAAGATTTAGGAACAATTAACAAGGTAAATGCCTGATATAAATATTAAAATGGTTCAGAAAAAGAGAATTTGTACTGACATATTGTTTTCATAGCTGAAAAATAGACAATCTACCTTTAGTAGATCACTTTAGCCCCGTTTCGTATTCTGTTCCAAATTGGGTTCGACAAAATTTGAAAAACAATTTCAAAAATAATTTTTAAAAAATAATAATAAAATATTATTTTGATGCATTTCCGAGTAAAAAACACTTTAAAAAGCAACTGTTACAATACTCTTAAATATCTTTTTAATCTTGACCAAAGTATGTAAAAACCATAATTAAAGATGTGATACAAAGTAACAATTTAATTGATTTTCAGATGTATAAACCTTGCTTCCATGCACCCATCTACTTATAATTTGGCTTTTGTTTTGGTACAGACTTTTGATCTCTCTGTGAACTTGAGTGTTGCAAATGTTGCTGCTGAATAAACATGTTTTTTTACTTTGCTCAAAGAGTTTAGTGCAACAACGTTAATAAATTAGAATCTAAATCATCAAATATGAGTTCCCATCAAAGTAAAATATTGTTCTGATTTATGTTTGAATTTTCTTAATCTATGCTTATATAACTTTAATTGTCTACGTAGAATTGCACATATACTTCATTTTGAACTTTGAAGGCTTTACTTTTTTTTTTTCTATAACTTTGTGTGTGTGTGGGGGGGGGGGCATGGTTTGCGTATAAATTGAGCACATGATCTAGAATTTGTTGGAGAGATTTGCATGCAAAGTCTATAAATTTTTTAAAAACTTTTTTTTGCTCATGGATATTCCATTGTTAATATCTTAAATTATCATCTTAATCCAACGATTTAAGTTGTTAGATGAGATATCAAGATTTAAACTCATAACCACTTGGTTAACAAGGGTCAAAAGCTTAAATTGCTATATAAAATCCCAAGATATGATTTATACTATTTTCTAATATAATAAGTCTAGCCTGACGAGTCAATCTAATGATATGCCAATTCAGAGCCTGGCCCTAGAAGGATTTTCTTTCAAACTTCTTTTAGACATTAATCTAGTCAAACTCTAGTAACCTATCCATAACTAGATTGACTAGGTCATATCAGTTTTAAAGAATTTTTTTTATTTAAATTGATGTATTTTTAGTTTTTTTTTTAAATTACTCAAAACAACATTATTTCATAATTAATTTAAATTGTCCCGATAATTCATGGGTTAATATATGACTCAAACCTTTAGTTACGTTCGGCAATAATGGGATATACATGTGCTTATATACCTTAATGCATATAATATAACCCATAAGTGAATAAAAATAAAAATAACATATACCTTAATGCAATCATGGAATTTATATTGTAGTTAGCAAATCCATTAATGTATTTTACATAGGCACATATATTTTAGCATGTAAACATGCTCTCTTTTTTAATCTAATACATGGTTTCTTGAAGCTTGCTTGTACAATGATTAAGATTAAATTTTATTTTCAAATGATTTTAAAGATGTATATTAACATATGCATTGCTTAGGAAACGCATATTTAATATATTTCTACGGAATATTTAGAAATGACAATTTTAACTCAAATTTGATAAATATTCACCTCAATAGATCTAGATGAGTATTTATTTTTGAATTATCTAATAAGCTAAAACTGCTTAGCATTTTACTGTGGACTGCATTGTGAAGTTCACAGTGAAACGCTGAGCAGTTTTAGCTTATTAGATGATTCAAAAAAAATCACTCGTCTAGATCTGAGTTGTCTTTTTTTTTTAATTTTTTTTGTTTTTATTTTTCGTTTTAAGCCGAGATGTCTTTTTTTTTCTGTTTTTTTGTTTGTTGAGCTGTCTTTTTTATTTTTGTTTTTGAGCTGTTTTTTTCTCTTTTTTTTTCCTGTTTTTTATGACTTTTAGGTTTTTTTTTCTTTCTTTGTTTATTTCTTTTAATAAAATTTTTTTGTTTAATTTAGTTTGTTAATGTTAATTTTTTTTTAATTTAGTTATCAGATTTTCATGACACGGATCCCGGGTTTAACAAGTTAACTTGGTTTGACGAGTTAACCTATTTTTTTTGCTTTTTTTTTCTTTTTAATTAATTTTTTTCGTTTACCTTAGTTTGTTAATGTTAAATTTCTTTATATTTAGTTATCAGATTTTCATGACATATCTCAGGTTTGATGGATTAATCTAGTTTCACGGGTTAACCCAGTTAATTCTGGGTTAACCCGTCCATTTTTTTGTTTTTTCTTTTAATAAATTTTTTTTATTTAATTTAGTTTTTTCATGTTAATTTTTTTATTTAGTTATTATACTTTCATGACACGGATCCCGGGTTAATGGGTTAACCTGGTTTGACGAGTTAACCCGGAGTTTTTTTTTTGCTTTTTTTCATTTTAATTATTTTTTTTTTAGTTTAGTTTGTTAATGTTAAATTTCTTTCTATTTAGTTATCAGACTTTCATGACACATATCTCGGGTTTGACGGGTTAACCTGGTTTCACGGGTTAACCCAGTTAATTTTAGGTTAACCCGTCAATTTTTTTTATTTAATTATCAAACTTTCATGACGTGAATCCCAGATTTGACGGATTAACCTGGTTTGAAAGGTTAACCCAGTTAATTCAGATTTTTTTTCTTTTTCTTCATTAGTTTTTTTCTTTATGTTGGTTTTTTTTCTTTTTAATTAATCTATTTAATTATCACACTTTTATGACACGACCTTATAGCCAGACCCACATCCAAGGCTCTTAGGTCTAGTGTTGCAGCCAGAGTTATTTAAACTTGAGTCATGTAAGTTGAATATTATATTTAATATTATAAATATTACTCTTGGGTCAAGCGTTGCAGTTAGATCCAAGACTTTTAGGTATATTTTTGCAGAAAGACCTAAAACCCTTAAATCTTAGCCTTTTATATATTTTTTATGCAAGAAAAAAAGAATTAACCCGTGGCATACGCCTTTCTTTTTTTTTTCCTTTTCTTTTTAAGCTTTTTACTATGGACTGCACAGTGCAGTCTATAGTGAAAAAATTGATGTCTTTAGTTTTTTTTTTTGGTTTTTTCTTTGTTTTTATGTTTTTTAATTTACTTTCATAATATTAAATTTTTTCTATTTAATTATCAAACTTTTATGACACGGATCCCAGATTTGACAGGTTAACTTGATTTGACGGCTTAACCTAGTTAATTCAGATTTGTTTTTTTTTCTTCATTAGATTTTTTCTTCCTGTGGGTTTTTTTCTCTTTGATTTTTCCTTTTTAATTAATCTTTTTTTTTTAATTTAGTTCATTAATATTAAATCTTTTTTCTATTTAGTTATCACACTTTTATTGCACGGATCCAGGTTTGACGGGTTAACCTGATTTGACGGGTTAACCCAGTTGATTCGTATTTTTTTTATTTTTCTTCATTAGTTTTTTTTTCTAATTTCATCTTTTAATATTGTATGCAGTCCATAGTGAAAAGGCCGATGCCTTTAGTTTTAGTTTTTTTTTTCTTTTTATGCCTTTCACTATGGACTGCACAGTGTTATCCACGGTGAAAAGACTGATGTCTTTTTTTAATTTAGTTTGTTGATATTAAATTTTTTTTCTATTTAGTTATCAGACTTTCATGACATAGATCTCAAGTTTGATGGATTAACCTAGTTACTTTAGATTTTCTCCTTTTTCTTCATTAGTTTTTTTCTTCTTATATGTTGTTTTTCTTTTTAATTAATATTTTTTTAATTTAGTTCATTAATATTAAATGTTTTTCTATTTAGTTATCAACTGATACCTTTAATTTTATTTTTTTTGTATTTTTGTTGTTTTTATGCCTTTGATTGTGGACTGCACCTTTGATCGTGGACTCCATAGTGCAGTCCACAATGAAAAAGTTGATGTCTTTTGTTTGTTTTTGGTTTTTTTCCTTTTTAATTATTTTTTTCCTTTTAATTTGGTTTGTTTATGTTAACTTTTTTTTCTATTTAGTTATAAGGCTTTCATGACACGGATCTCATATTTGACAGGTTAGCTCAGTTAATTCAGATTTTTTTTCGTTTTCTTCATTAATTTTTTTCTCCGTATAGGTTTTTTCTTCTTTGTTTTTTTATTTTTAATTATTTTTTTTAATTTAGTTTGTTGATATTAAATTTCTTTCTATTTAGTTATCAGACTTTCATGACACAGATCTTAGGTTTGATAGGTTACCCAACTAATTTAGATTTTTTTTCTTTTTCTTCATTAGTTTTTTTCTTCCTATAGGTTTTTTTTCTTTTAACCCAGTTAGTTTTTTTCTTTTTGCTTTTTTGCCTTTTTTATGCCTTTGACTATAGACTGCACAGTGCAGTCTACAGTGAATAGACTGATGCTTTTTGTTTTTTTTCTTTTTAATTATTTTTTTTTGTTTAATTTAGTTAGTTAATGTTAAATTTTTTTTTCTATTTAGTTATCAAACTTTCATGACATGGATCCCGGATTTGACGGGATCACCTAGTTAATTCTGTGTTAACCCGTCAATTTTTTTTTCTATTTAATTATCAAACTTTCACGACACGAATTCAAAGTTTGATGGGTTAACCTAGTTTAAAGGGTTAATCCAGTTAATTCAGATTTTTTTTCTTTTTTATTATTAGTTATTTTCTTCATGTTGGTTTTTTTTCTATGTTTTTTTTCATTTTAATTAATCTATTTAATTATTATACTTTTATGATATGATCCTACATTCAAACCCACATCCAAGACTATTGGGTCTGGTATTGCAACCAAACCCACTTAAACTTGGGTCATGCAAGTTTAATGTTATTATTAATATTATAAATATTACTTTTTGGTTAGGCGTTACAGCCAAATCCAAAACTCTTAGGTATAACTTTTGCATAAAGACCTAACACTTTTAGATCTTAATTTTTTTTATATTTTTTATGTAAAAACAAAATTGATCTAACTAATAATTACTATTTTGAGTTAGATATAAATATCCAAAATTCTTTTCGAATAAGGTAATATTATCAATAAATTCATCCTAAAACCCAATCTAAATCTAATTTAAACACATACATCGATATTTTGCGTGCACACGCATGTAACTTTTTTTTTTTCAATTTAATGTAATATATGAATGCCTAATTAACATTATACTCATGTGTGTATATATATTTATATATATTTTTCTCATTTAATATATTTATACATTCCTCAAATATATATATATATACCTCTTAATTATAAGTATTCATTACCCAAAATTAATGCATACATAATTAAATTTCTTATTTAATAAATAATGAATATAACATAAATATTTATTTTAAATATTAATGTGTATCAATATAGTAAAAACCCGAATAACATATATA
>Ga0325400_1007837_pt1 | contig 10223 bp, 7 predicted proteins | sample PopdelMetagenome_2_FD_205662 | JGI IMG/M metagenome (GOLD analysis project Ga0325400, IMG submission 205662) | Populus deltoides microbial communities from Bellville, Georgia, United States - Xylem-PdKOR-R1 | ecosystem: Host-associated > Plants > Phyllosphere > Stem > Wood/Secondary xylem...
CCTTTTCTGTTTATTTTCGTCGCCATGAAACAATACCACGACCTGCTCCGTCATATTCTTGAGCACGGTGCTCGCAAAACCGATCGTACGGGGACGGGCACCATCAGCGTATTTGGGTACCAGATGCGGTTTAATCTTCAGGAAGGCTTTCCACTGGTAACCACCAAGAAAGTCCACCTTCGATCGGTGATTCACGAACTGCTGTGGTTCATCAAAGGCGACACGAACATCCAATACCTGAAGGATAATGGCGTCCGCATCTGGGACGAATGGGCCGACGAGAATGGGGAGTTAGGGCCGGTTTACGGCAAACAGTGGCGTAGCTGGCTGGCCCCCGACGGCCGCACGATTGATCAATTGCAGGACGTGCTCAATCAGCTAAAAAACAAGCCGGATTCGCGCCGGATTATGGTTTCGGCCTGGAACCCGGCGGATGTGCCGAATATGGCGCTCCCGCCCTGCCACGCCCTTTTCCAGTTCTACGTCGCGGACAATAAACTGTCGTGCCAGCTCTACCAGCGGAGCGCCGATGTGTTCCTGGGTGTGCCGTTCAACATTGCCTCGTACGCGTTGCTGACGATGATGATTGCGCAGGAATGCGGCTACGAAGCCCACGAGTTCATCTGGACGGGTGGCGATACGCACCTGTACCTTAACCACCTCGAACAGGTTGATCTGCAACTGGCCCGCGAACCGCGCCCGCTGCCAACCATGAAACTGAACCCGGCCGTTAAGTCCATCTTTGATTTTACCTACGACGATTTTACGCTGGAGAATTATAATCCCTACCCCGCCATTAAAGCGCCGGTTGCGGTTTAATGCCACGAAAAGGATGAGTTAAGAACCCATAAAGCTTAACTCATCCTTTTAAATCCGTTCCGTTAGCGAACCAGACTGAGGCTTCCCTGCCTATTCTTTCGCGTAACTTTGTTTCGCTGATTCAAGCCGTATTGGATGCTCCAGGTATAGACGCCAGCCGGACTGGCACTGTCCCGGTACCTACCATCCCATTGAAACGGCGGCTGGCTGGTCTGGTAGATAACCTGGCCCCAGCGGTTGAAAATAGCGAGCGACGTAATGGTGATATCCCCGCAGCCGAAGGGTTGAAAAAGGTCGTTGTAACCGTCGTTGTTGGGCGTGAAGATATCCGGCGCATACAGCGCGCAACCGCAGGCTTCGTAGTCAATCCCAACCGAATCGAGGACGGTAGCGCACGCATTGCTGACCGTCGCCCGGAACACGCCGGACTGACTCACCGTCCGTTCTTCACCCGCAAAGCCGTCCTGCCAGGTAAAACGCCCTTCGGCAATGGTGGGCTTAATCGTAAACACCTCCGCTCCGCACAGTTCCTGGTCCGGGCCTAACTCCAGCCGGGGCGGCAGAACGTAGCGGACGCCAATACGGCCGGATGCCGTACAGCCGGCCTGCGTAACCTGAACGCTGTAGGTCCCGGCCTCCCGGACCACGTACGTGTCCTGCGCCGATCCATCCTGCCAGCGATACGTCGCCCCGCCCCGGCCAGCGGGCGCCCGTAAGGTCAGGTCCTGACCCTGACAGAGCGTGGTATCGCGGCCAAGGCTAAAGTCGAGCGCATAATCAACGGTGATCGAATCCTGCAGCGTTTGGCAGGCCGTGGTTACTTTCACTGAGTAGCGGCCGGGCTTGGTGACCAGAAGCGTCGGCGACGTACTGCCGTCGTTCCATTTGTAATCAATGGCCCCGGGCGTTTCAGCGTTCAGTCGGTAGGTATCCACCCGGCTGCAAAGCGTCGTATCCCGACCCAGGTCGAGCTTGACCGCCTGAAGCGCAACATCATCAATGTACAGGTAGTAGTAACCCAGAAAAGGCGGCAACGTGCTAAAATTCCCAATCGTCAGGTAGCGTTCTCCGCCCCGGGCGGTTACAACGCCGAACACCCGTTTCCACTGCAGGGGCGCGTCCGTGGTCCGCAGCTGATCTTCTGTAATTTGCGCCGGGGCGGGCATCAGGCCCGTGGTTGTACCCTTAATCGGCTGTTCGGAAAGAGCGACGCCCAGCGACTGGGTCAGGTACTTTTTAGGCGTTTCGAGCGCCACGTACATTTCGAAATAATAACACTGTCCAGCATCCAGCGCCCTGGTCAGCGGCACGGCCAGGTACTCGGCCCAGCCCTGATCAAAAAAAAGGTGCGCTACGCCCGCCCCCGTATGCGGTTGCAGCTGCATTTGTCCGGCCTGAAAACACTGATGGTAGAAATCGGGCGTTGCCCGGTTGGGATTATACCAGGGGGGGGCTTCCTGAAGCTGATTGTCGTGTTCGGGGCAGTTTCGGTAGTTTTCAAAACTACCATTGGGAATCAGGTTCTGACTTAGCGCCAACCCGGGTAGCATTAGGCTAAGCCACAGTAAAATCCAGGCACATTGGAGCGGCATAGCCGGAAAACGCAGTAAGTAACGATTTAGGAAGAACAGAGTATTAACGAAGTAAAATAACGCAGCTTTACAGTTGCTTCTGCCGCAGCCGTTCGTATTCGCGCTCGGCCAGACTCTTTTCGTTGAAACCGTGGTAAACGGCGAAATAATGAGAAAGCAGACCAATGCCCCAGCCCAGGGTTGGCCAGATAGGCCAGGGATAGCGCATGTAAAGCTGCCCGCCCGGATCCGCATTAAAGGTTAAAAACGAAACTAACCACAACAGCCACAACAAACCATTGACCAGTAAATAGGTCCGCAGGTGCATCTTAAAGCCGGCGCGGGATTTGGCTTGTTTCCAAAGGTGAGGGTCGCGTGCTTCCATGGAAGGATTTCCGTTGTTGAATCCTGAAATTAGTAAGTTTCGGCACATTGTCAACCACCTGGCCTAACTTTCTTTTATAGCGGTACCAGGTGTAAAAACCAAGCCCGAAAACGGCCCCGGCCGTTGGCAGGGTCACCCACCAGAAATAAGCCGCCGGAAACAGGCGGTACGTCGATTCAACGACAAAAGCCGCGTAAAGCCCTGTCACTGACCCACCCATCAGCACCGTATGCCACTCCTGCCAGTCGGGAATACGACGCCGGGCCAGCGCCACGCCAATGCCTCCGCCGGTCGCCAGCAGACTCGCCACCGCGCCCCAGTGAATCAGCCCGAACGTACCCCAGATCTGATAAATGCCAAACGCCGTCGCGTTTACCAGAAGCATGCTGATTACATAAGCGTAGCCAAGCCGTTTGTGCAGACGAGTCCCCTTGTCGGCAAACAGCACCGTTGTCCCCAGCCCGACCGCCAGCAGGGCAACGCCCAGATGCACAACGCTGATGGGCGAATGCAGAATTTGTTTCATGTTCTGTATACCATTTGTCCCCGCCATTTGTTGACTGGATTTAATAACTTGCTTTCTAAAATCGCTGCTTACCCAATACCATGACCAATCATGAAATCGTCGACGCGCTGGAATTGACCGGCAAGCTGATGGAACTGCACAACGCGGATCCGTTCAAAACGCGTGCCTTTCAGACGGCGGCCTTTAATTTAGATAAAACAACCGAAGACCTGACCCAGCTTTCCTTTCCCCAGTTGATTCAACTGCCGGGTGTGGGCAAAGCGGTCGCCGGCAAGATTCTGGAAATGGTCGAAACCGACCGCCTGCGCGACCTGGATGAACTGCTGGCCCAGACGCCCGAAGGCGTGCTGGACATGTTTCGCATCAAAGGCATTGGCGTCAAGAAAATCCGGACGATCTGGCACGATCTGGGCATTGAAACCATCCCCGACCTGCGCCTGGCCTGCGAAGGGGGTGAGATCGCCAAAATCAAAGGATTTGGTGAGAAAACGCAGCAAATGATTCTCGACTCGCTGATCTTCATGGAACACCAGACCGGCAAGCTCCGGATGGATAAAGCCGCCGGGCTGGCCCAACTGCTGCTAGATGAACTGGAGAAAGGCTTCAATCCCGTGGAAATCACCGGGCAGGTTCGCCAGAAAGCCGAAGAGGTGGATACGGTTCAACTGGTGGTAAGCACCGCCGACCCTATCGCGGCTTTTAACTACATCAACTCCCTGCCGTTTCTGACCCAGAATCCGATAGCTTCTACGCCGTTTGTCTGGCGCGGAAAAGCCGAAGGGACTGAGGTGCAGGTAGAGATTCTGACCACGCCGGCAGAGCAGTTCGAGCGTCAGGTGTTTGTTCATTCAGCATCTGAAAAGCATTTAACGACCATCGGGACTACCGGCCAGACGCTGCTGCACACGGCGCTGACCCATCCCGTTACCGACGAAGAAGCGATTTACCAGCGGGCCGGCCTGCCTTACATCGTGCCGGAGATGCGCGAGGGCCTGCGGGAGTTTGAATGGGCGCAGGAGCATACGCCGGATGAACTCGTCACGTGGGATTCCCTCCGCGGGATTCTGCACAACCACAGCACCTACTCCGACGGCAAACACACGCTCGACCAAATGGCGGGGTACTGCCGCGAACTGGGTTTCGCGTATTTCGGCATTGCCGACCACTCGCAGACAGCCACCTACGCCAAGGGGCTCGACCCGTACCGGGTGCGGCAGCAGCAGGAAGAAATAGACCGGCTGAATGCGCAGTTCGGTGACTCGTTCCGCATCTTCAAGGGTATCGAATCCGACATTCTGAGCGATGGGTCACTGGATTACGATGATGGCGTGCTGGCCTCGTTCGACTACGTGGTTGCCTCGGTGCACCAGAACCTGAACATGAGTCTGGAAAAAGCCACGACCCGATTGCTGCGCGCCATCGAAAACCCGTACACGACCATCCTGGGTCACCCGACCGGCCGTCTGTTATTGGCCCGCGCGGGCTACCCCATCGACTACCGGGCCGTCATCGACGCCTGCGCCGAGCACGGGGTGATTATTGAAATTAACGCCAGCCCCTACCGGCTCGACATCGACTGGCGCTGGGTTTCCTACGCCATCGAACGGGGTGTTAAGCTGAGCATCAACCCGGATGCGCACGCGATGGCGGGCTTCCACGACATGCACTACGGCGTGGCGGTGGCGCGGAAAGGTGGCCTAACCAAAGACATGACGTTTAATGCCCTGTCGCTCACGGAAATGTCGGATTACCTGACGGCTCGCAGACAGCGCATTCGCCCCTGAAAGATAATGCATTAAAATTGCAACAGAGACGTCTGAAAAGCAGTAATAATAGCAGCCGGGCTCCTTATGGAAGGAGTCGGAACAATTCCTAAACCCCACTGCTTTTCATGCGTCTACTGTACACGCTCATTCTGTGTAATGTGCTGCTGCCGGGTATTGTCAGGGCCCAGCAGAAACCCGTTCGTACCTTCTCCCTCACGGGTTACGTCAGAGAGGCTGGCACGGGGAAGCCCATCCAGGGAGCCAATATTTTTGTGCTGGAAAACCGCCGGGGCGTCACCACCGGTAAAGATGGTTTTTTCGCCATTTCGCTTCCGGCTGGAACCTACAACATCAAAGTGTCGCATGTTGGGTACCGCTACCAAACCCATTCCCTGCTCTTAAATGCCACGCTGCTTAAAGAGTTTATCCTGGAAGACGACTCCAAAGACCTGGAGGAAGTGGTTGTGACCACGGAGACTCCGGACCGCAACGTTCGCAAAGTGGAGTTGGGCGTCAGTCAGTTGAGCATTCGGAGCATTAAACGCATTCCGGCGTTTATGGGCGAGCCGGATGTGCTGCGGAGCCTGCTGCTGCTGCCGGGCGTATCGACCGTCGGCGAAGGCGCCCCCGGCATCAACGTCCGGGGTGGCAGCACTGACCAGAACCTGATCCTGATGGACGAGGCTCCCATTCTGAATCCAAGCCACCTGCTGGGTTTTTTCTCGGTTTTTAATCCGGATGTCGTCCGCGACGTAACCCTCAACCGGGGCGGCATTGCGCCCAGTTTCGGCGGACGGGCCGCTTCGGTGCTGGACATTCGGTTACGGGAGCCGGAAACCGAACGCTGGGCCGTTAACGGCGGCATTGGCGTGGTGGCCAGCCGCTTGAGCGTAGAAGGCCCACTGATCCGGAAAAAGCTGTTTCTGATGGCCGCCGGACGGGGTTCGTTCAACGACTTTCTGTTTAAACTGGCTCCCAAAAGTATCCGCGGCACCCAAGCGAATTTCTACGATTTTACGACCAAACTTAAGTACCAGCTTAACGAGCAGCACACGATTACCTTTACGGGCTACACCAGCCGCGATGTCTTCAAACTAGCCTCGGATTCGCTGTCGAGCGTGGAAGTGAATGCGTCGTCAACCCAGTTTGCCTACCAGACAACCAACGGCACGCTGAAATGGAATTACTTCATCAATAACCGCTTCAACCTGGCAACTACAGCCATCTGGAGTCAGTACCGGCCCCAGACGTCCGCGCCTGACTCGGCCAATGCCTTTGCGTTGAAAGCGCAGGTATTGCAGCGTCAGCTCAAGTCCGATTTAAGCATGATTGCCACCGAAGACCATCATCTTCAGGCCGGCATTCATCTGATCGATTATTACATTCAGCCCGGGCGGCTGGTACCGGGACCGCAGTCGAACGTCTTGCCGCTTTCGCTGGCTAACCAACGCGCCTACGAACTGGCGGCCTACGTTCAGGACGAATGGAAAGTAAACGATGCCCTCTCTATTCTGGGCGGGCTGCGGTATTCTGCCCTGCTGAACCGGGGTCCGGCGGACGTGCGGACGTATTCCGAAAACAGCCCCCGATCGTCTGAATCGGTTGTTTCAACCCAGAGCTACGGATCCGGCCGCATCTACAATAAATACGGCGGACTGGAGCCCCGGCTGGCCCTGCGCTATACCTTTGCCGAGGGCCAGTCCATCAAGGCGGGGTACAATCGGATGCGGCAATACCTCCAGTTGATTACCAACACCACGGCGGCCCTGCCCATCTCGCGCTGGCAACTGAGCGACCCTTACATCAAGCCCCAGATCGCGGACCAGTGGTCGATTGGGTATTTCCGCAATACGGCCGAAAATGCGCTGGAAGTCTCCGGTGAAGTCTATTACCGAACGCTGCAAAACGCGATTGATTACAAGGACGGCGCCGAACTGCTGCTTAACCCCACGCCTGAAACGGACCTGTTGCAGGGCCACGGTCAGGCGTACGGGCTGGAAACGCAGTTAAAGAAAAACACCGGTCGCTGGATTGGCTGGGTGAGTTACACCTACGCCCGAACCCTGCTGACCATCAACGGCGTGCTACCCCAGGAGCGCGTCAATAACGGGCGGCAGTACCCGGCTAATTATGACAAACCGCATACGCTGAACGTCATGACCACGTACCGCCCCAACGCTATGGTCAACGTCTCGTTCAACTTTACCTACAGCACCGGACGACCCGTTACGCAGCCGTATGCCTCCGCGCGCATCAACGGCATCATCGTCCCTATTTATATTGATCGCAACCAGCAGCGCATTCCGGACTACCACCGGCTTGATCTGTCCATTGAGTTCAATCAGGACCCGGCCATAAAGAAGCGCTGGCAGCGTAGCTGGGTCTTTTCCATTTACAACGTCTACGCCCACAAAAATGCGTATTCGGTTTACTTCAAACTCAACTCGGCCTCGTCGCTGAACGCCTATAAGCTGTCGATTTTCGGCACCGCGTTCCCTTCGCTGACCTATAATTTTAAATTCTAGTTCGATTGCACAACGGTATGAATACAACTCCATTTTTCCGATTGATGCGGCCTTTTGGCTTCGCGGGAATCTGTACAATCCTGGGTTTGGCTCTTTTGCTGAAATCCTGCGTTAAGCCTTACCAGCCCGATACGGCATCCATTCCCAGAGCGCTGGTGGTGGAAGGACTCATCACCGATCAGCCCGGCCCCTACACCGTCAGGCTTACCTGGACGGCGGACTACACCGCCACGAGTTTGAATTACCTGGTCACCGGCGCTACGGTAACTCTGTTTGACAATGCTGGTAACGCCGAGGTGTTACAGGGCAACGCCAACGGAGGAATCTACCAGACTCAGACCATGCGGGGCATACCGGGGCGCAGTTACTGGATCACTATCCAGCTGAACGGCAAAACGTACCAGTCCAATGCGGAGGTGCTCCGGTTACCCCCACCCATCAAACAACTTTATTACAAGTACAAATACAGCCCGGCAGAGCTGACCAATGATCTGCGGAACGGCTGGGATGTGTACGTAGACACGCAGGACCCCGACACCCTGGGCAACTATTACCGGTGGTCCTGGACGCATTACGAATTCCAGGATGCCTGCTACATAACGGAAAGCCCAACCGGTAACATCGGACTTCCCTGCTGCTCGGCCTGCTGGGACATTTCGCGCTGTTACAGCAACTGCATTACCATCAGTTCGGATGCCAGCATCAACGGAAAGGCGATCAGCGGCCAGTATATCACGACGGTTCCTTACACGTCGACGGACAAGTATTATCTGGAAGTTGAACAGCAGGCCCTTAGCCCCGGTGCGTACCAGTTCTTTAACAGCGTAAATAAGTTGGTCTCCAACACGGGTGGTTTATTCGACGCAGCGCCCTCTTCGGTCCAGGGGAATATCCGGTGCGTTACTGATCCAGCCGAAACGGTATACGGCTATTTTGGTGCAGCGGGAAGTACCGTGCAGGCCATCAAAGTCGATCGCAGCAAAGACGCCGTGGGTAATCCGGTCACTCCGCTTCAGGTGACCGTAGACTCGAGAGCCACCTGTGTTGAATGCGAAAACAGCATTTACCGAACGCCCAACCAGCCCCGCTGGTGGAATATGTAAAGCAGGATCAATCGGTAAACTTTACGGGGCTGTGCTGACAATTCTGAGCGAATGGTACGCATTCGCTTATTTTCTTCTCCCAAATCTAAGGATACGTTCGTAATTTTGAAGAAGTGATGGTTACTTCTCCTAAAGTCCTGGTTATCCGGTTTTCGTCCATTGGCGATATTGTGCTGACAACACCGGTTGTCCGTTGCCTTAAACAGCAGGTGCCGGGTGCAGAGGTGCATTTCTGCACCAAAAAGGCGTATGCTTCGGTCATTGAATACAACCCTTACATCGACAAACGCATCTACCTCGAGGGCAGCCTCAACGACCTCATCAGCCAGTTGCGCGCCGAGCGGTACGACTACGTCATTGACCTGCACAATAACCTCCGAACGTCCATCATCAAACTCCGCCTGGGTGTTCCGTCCTACAGCTTCGACAAGCTCAACTGGCAGAAATGGCTGTACGTCCGGTTCAAAGTCAACATGCTGCCGCCGGTTCACGTCGTTGACCGCTACATGAATACGGTGAAACGACTCGGCGTCGTCAACGATGATAAGGGACTGGATTACTTTATTCCCTACAAGGACATTGTTGAGCCGGAATGGTTACCCCTGAGCCACCGGAGCAGTTACGTAGCCTACGCCATTGGGGGTCAGCACAATACCAAGAAGCTGCCCGTTCCGCGCATGATCGAGCTGTGCCAGAAAATCAACTACCCCGTGGTGCTGCTCGGTGGCAAGGAAGACGTCGAAGCGGGCGAAGCCATTCGGCAGGCGCTGGGCGACGAACGCATTTACAACGCCTGCGGGAAGTACAATCTAAACCAGTCCGCGTCGTTGCTGCACCAGTCGGCGCTGGTTTTCAGCCACGACACCGGCCTGATGCACATCGCGGCTGCCCTCAGGAAAAAAGTGTATTCCATCTGGGGCAATACGACTCCCTACCTGGGCATGTATCCTTACAAAACCAACTTTGTGGCGCTGGAAAACAACCAGTTGTCGTGCCGCCCCTGCTCCAAGATCGGTTACGCCCGCTGCCCGCTGGGCCACTTTAAGTGCATGAATGAGCTGCCGTTCGATTTTGAACTCAAAGAGCTACGACGCAGCGCCCGAACGGGTCCGCCCGAACGCTGATTAATCCGTCTGTCTACGCCCATAATCCCTGCTCATTCGGGGAACCAAATACCTCTATCCACTGTATTTTAAGCGGTATTTACTCACTTAATTTACAGAATGGCAAAAAAAGTAAACATTGGCCTGGTGCAAACTTCCTGCACGTCTGACTTGGAAGAAAACCTTCAGAAAGCAATACATGGCATCCGGGAAGCGGCCGCCAAAGGTGCACAGATTGTTTGTTTACAGGAATTATTCCGCTCGCTGTACTTTTGCGACGTAGAAGATCACCATAATTTCAGCCTGGCCGAAGCCATTCCCGGCCCCACCACCGAACGGCTCGCCGAAGTGGCCCGGGAGACCGGCACGGTCATTATTGCGTCGCTGTTCGAGAAGCGGGCGCAGGGCCTGTACCACAACACCAC
>Ga0325400_1007844_pt1 | contig 10217 bp, 8 predicted proteins | sample PopdelMetagenome_2_FD_205662 | JGI IMG/M metagenome (GOLD analysis project Ga0325400, IMG submission 205662) | Populus deltoides microbial communities from Bellville, Georgia, United States - Xylem-PdKOR-R1 | ecosystem: Host-associated > Plants > Phyllosphere > Stem > Wood/Secondary xylem...
AAAAATTGAAAAATATGTTTATTTGTTGAAAATGAAAAGGAATTCACAAAAATAAGAAATACATCAAAATTACAACTATTTTTCATTAAAAAAAATCAAAATCAAAATTTAGAATAATCATCTTAATATCTTGTATTTTTTATAATCTAATTGTGGAATATTAATTTTATTTAAATTAAATTAAAAATCATCATAAAAAGTTATATTGTTAACTCAAAAAAAATCTTTATATTATGTTTATAATAAAAATTAAATTTATGAAACTAACTAAAGAAAAAAATAAAAAATAATAATTTTAAACTTTGATATTGCTAAAAAGTGCTTTTATATATATATATATTTTTTTTTTCGAACTCAATACAAATTTGAAAGGGAAAGAATAAATTTGCCCTCATATATATTAATTGGATCAACTAAGTCCCCATCTATTCAAATTTTGATCAATCTTAATGCACAAATTGTTGACAACAAATGGATACATTTGAGACTTTGCATCAAGTCTCCTTACACCTAGATATGAGCTTTTAGAGTGAAAAAAAATTTAGGAGCTCAAATTTTGTGCCAAAAATTCAGTAGAATAGTGGCCTAAAATGCCTACCTTGATTGTTAATGGTAGAACAGGGCATAATCTACTTGAGATAAGCATCATACTCTTAAACAAATTGTCCATGATTAGTGTATTTAGGTTTTAATGGCGAGAGTATTAGCGAGCCAGTCTCCCCATATGATGATCAGATTTTCTAATCCAGTTTGAAACAGATTGTACACACTCATTCCTGTTTGCTTATGCCTAAAAGAAAATGAAAAAGGCAGTAATCTCCCTTGAATTCCAACCTTGATAATGGTGTGGGAACCAATCACCTCAGCATATGAGCCAACAAGTGTGAAGTCATTTTCCATGTTCTTCAAGTGACTTGGACTCGAGTAAATATTCAGACAAGGGATGGAGCGAGGAGGGACTAGTTTTTGTGCAGTGAGCCTCCTTGTAAGTTCTAACACCCAAAAACAATTAATCACAAGTTCAAAACCCTAAATCAAGTATGGATTCAATGAATTTCCTGCAGAATGCACACAATATATTGGTACTTTCAGCCATCCAACTTGTTCCATTGTTGCAAACTACGAACCTTTTCATTACATCCATCCAAATACACCCGCAGACAAGCGCACACATGAGCACAAGGAAGAAGAAGAAGAAGAAGAAGAAGAAGCCAGTTCTACATAGCAATCCTAATACAGAGTTGCTCACCCATGCACACAAGGAAGAAAGAGTAAAACAATCTCTTGCATATGCTGTCCACACACCAGTGTCAGACTCAAACTTTTTTGGCTACTAAACAAAAGAAGAACACAAACGGTCCATAAACTTCATTTCATAGAACTTGATCTAATATTTAATTGAATGTAACTTTACATTCAGAGAGGCACAACATTTTCTGTTCCTATATTTCTCACAAAAACAGCCAGTGCAATTAGAAGCAACTCAAGATGTAATCGATGAAGTAATACAATGAAATTTCCAACAAGTGAAATTAAGTCATGCCAACAGGATAAAGAGGAAACTCCAGTCCATGCACATTTCCATCGGATTTATTTTGTTTGATTTTAGCTGTCTTCTCAAGGGTCCTAACTAAAACAACAATCATAAAATCACATTCTTGCTCCGGGGTTTAGTCAAATTGGAACACTTCAGATTTGAGAACAGTGAATTTCCAGAGAAACAGATAAAGCCAACTAACACCACATTCTCATTTGATTCCCTTTATCAGTTCTAAACAATATCTTTGAAGTTACCAAGCTTCCAACTTCGTTAAACTAGTAGTTAACATCTGCATTTGAAACATATTTGGAACACATATTATATGCCTAAGAATGCACAGATGATCATACTCAGCTGCCCTTCCAGTGGATCTTAAATTTCATATCCTAGAAAGGATAGAATATAGGGAGTGTGGGGTAGATTTCAGTATTCCTCAAGGCTATTCGCTCCCCTGTATTTGAACTTTCTAATATATGCTTCAAACGCACTGCATGTGTGTGTTACTGCATCATAAATCTTTTAAGACTTCAATGTTCAGCTTCATCTCGATGCAAGCAAGTAAACACTCTAAATCTGCTCCATGATCTGTGGCTAACATAGAGATAAAGAACAACATTTAACTAAATATTTAACAATCATGTAGATTGAGTACTAAGGGGCTCATATACAAAGGCGACAACCATCCAAAGTCTTCATTGCTGAAAGATGAATTTTCAGACAGATAGAGGAACTGTACAATACAAGAAATTGCATCTCAAAGCAATTTCAACTGTGAAATAGTTTAGGATTTCATTGGTGCATTCATAACAGGCACTCAACTGTGAAATGATGCGTAACAACATGAAAACAAAATCTAGCAAATCTAACAATATAAAATTGATATAAAATAAAAGCAGAGCTTGCAAATGTCATTGACAAGTTAAAAGATAGATTGACTACCACGACCATAAAATACAAAACCGAACAAACAGAAAATTCTGGAGTACTACTTATTGAAAAGCATCTCCAAGCTAAAATGTTTGGAATTATTTAACTCCAAATGCTTAGTAAACTACTTATTTTCTAAACATTTGCAGCTTTACCAGATAAAAAGTCAAAACCATAAAGGACAATACATAGCTAAATAGAAGGCAAATTCAACTTATATGAATAGGTATGATGTGCATCCCCAAGATTCACAAGCTCCTTTGCTGCTTCCATCCTTGACTCCTTAGCCAATGCATCCACCACGCTTTGTATCAAAGCATTTTGAACAAGCAACTTGCTACAGAGAACATCCTTGCAAATACCATAAGCAAACATAAAATCACCCTTCTGAAGGGCAAAAGGAATCAAGCCCTCCAGAGTCAATTTATCCCGTTTACAACCACTTCTCCCTATTTCATGATACCAATGCTTAGCTTTCTTCAAATCCCTTTCATTAACAAACCCTCTAATCAAAGTGCTGTAACTAAAGGTATCAAGTTGAATCCCCTCACTCTTCATTTCTTCAACAACCTTAACCGCATCTTCCATTCTCTTCTCCAATGTCAATCCAAGCAACTTCGCATTATAACTTCGTACATCTGGTTCAACATTCTTCTCCTTCATTTGCTCCCAAATCCTCTCCCCGTCAACAAACCTTCCTTTCGCATAAAACCCATGTAAAAGCGTATTAAAAGTAATCAAATCAGCCTCCAAGCCTTTCTTCTCCATCTCATCTAGCAATGTAACAGCCGAATCCATTGAGCCCATCTCGCAAAAAGCCTTGAGGACTGTATTATACGAAACCAAATCTGGTTCAATCTCTAACTCCTTGGATAGCCCTTTAAACAATCCTTCTGCTTCATCAAACTTCTTCGAGTTAACGCAAGCTCCCAACAACGCATTAAAAGACACGACTGTCTGAGCGCATTTTCTTTCAAGCATTTCGTCGAACACCTTGCGTGCATTATCGAACATGCCCACTGAACCATACAGAGAAATCAAATGAGCATTAAAACCCTCTTTAGATATATCCTTATATTGCTTCTGTTCCTCTAAAATTTCTTCTACATAGTTAAATTTCCTGGCGGCTGCGAGGCGGCGAACGGCTTCTTTGTAAACGGAAGGTTTTGTGCGGAAATCCTCGTCTACAGATGCAATTTTGAATTTCTCGACGAGTAGCTCAAGATTGCGTTCTTTATATATTTCTTTACAGAAAGATTTGGCTTTGGTGCTGTCGGTGGCGGTGGCAGAGGTTGCGGTCGATAATGTACGGCGGAGAAGCCGGCAAAGAGACGACATCTCTATTTTGCGGGTGTGGTGTTGGAGAGTTCGCTGTAGAGGTTTATGGAGGGTTTTAAGGGGCTCCAAAAAAGAAATACACGACCCATCGTTTTCTTTTTTAAATGTTTTGTCGTTTAACCTTTTTAATATTCATCTAAAAAAACCTTTTCCATGTCTTCTTCTTCTTCCTCTTCTTCTTCTTCTTCTTATTATTATTATAAACTATTGCTGATAAATATAACATAACATTATTTTTATATTACACTTTTCAATTTTTTTTATTATTTATACTTAAATTGTTTATATTAATCTTTTATCATGTGGCATAAACATTTAAAGATTTTCTAAAAATATTAAATTGTAATATATATATATATATATATATACACAAACATTAAGGTAATGTTTAATATGTTTGATGAATATTTGAAGTGTATTCAACTGAATAATTTGTCATAGTTTATGGTGGATATTAAATAAAAATGAACATACTGTAGTGATAATAATAGTTTTTATCTTGACTAATATTTGAAATGTGGAATGCAACATATATTTTAATCTAAAAAATTATTTTATTTTGTTTTTAATATAATGAATAATTTTTTTCTTCAAAAAGTCATTATTAGTATTTATTGAAATATTATTTTATTTTGAACAAAATCACAATTTTTTAATATTAATTAACATGTTATTTTTGTCATTAACTAACTTGAACTCCCTTGTAAATGCTTCAAGTTTTAATTTTTTTAAACAAATTAACGTAAAAAGAAAAAAGAAACGCATTACTCTGAAGTTATGGGAGGAGGCATTGTAGAATTACCAAAACAGAAACTATCATAAGCTGACGCCATAAATAACAAGTGATCTCAAGGTAGGTGCACCACATTCTGACATTGATCTCAAGGTCCCATGAGAGATTTGATTCAATCCTTCTACTCTGAAGTTAGCATCAGATAAAGTCATTAACATCATGGAAGAACATGGGGATGGGGTTTTTCATCAATAACGAAGACTAGATCTGCTGGTATAACATGTTGCTGCTATTCATTCCCTTTCTCAGGGAAGGTGATCTTTGTGCCTTTCTTCAACCTGGGTTCATGTCAACGATTAGAATCTCCTCCACCGGCACGAGCTTGCTGCAAAACAAGAAAAGTACAAGTTCGGTGAAATTATCTAGCAGCAGCAACTAGAGATTTGGAGGAGAAAAAAAAAACATTAAAAGAACATTTCTTAACATGCATTTGATTCTTTAATCTACCAAGTAAATCCCAGTAGGCAATGGATTATTGAAAAATCAAATGGGAGGTTGATGCTCAATTTGATATAAAAAAAAAAACAGAAACCCCTTGGAGAAATTCACACTAGAAGGGACTATACTTCAGATAGAAACCAAGGGGAAAGTTAATTAACATAAAAGGAAATTCTTAATACTCGCCCCCACTAGCATCAAAAGTCTCCCTAGATATCTTCATTCTCTTGCTAGCTCCCTTGTAAAGCTCTTCAAGACTACAATGCAGCTTATTCTCAATTGGAGCAGCTTTTCTAGGAGCATTTTTGATGCACTGACCCTCCACTTTCACCATAAGAATTAAAGATATCATCACCAAACATCCCACCTGGGAACCTTGTCCCTCTCATCCCTCTACTGCCACCTCTCATCCCACAAAATGGACTTGAGAACTCGAGAAATTCAGCAAAAATGTCATCATCATTTCAAGGATTGAACCTAAATGATGCGGGCCCATCTGCAGCAGAAAAGAATGAAGCTCCAGCACTCCCAGCACCAGGTGGTGGTACTTGATCCCTTAAACCCTCTTCACCATATTGGTCATATACTGCTCTTTTTTGTGGATCACCAAGTCCTGCGTGAAAAAATTAAATTTCAATACGTACATTAATTACGGTAGATATTGAAATACCTGAAAAATAATGCGTCAACTTCAAAGACAAGCACAAACAAAACTCTAATCTCTCTACTACCATTTGCCTGCTAAAAAATAATGCATCTTTTTTATATCCCTCTGCTGCATAATCATACAAACCAAAAGTTTCTCTTCCCTTTTCCTCTCTCAGCATCCTAGCATATGTCATCTTCCATTAGAGAATCTTATCTTAAGAAACACTCGTTTTCCCTCTTTTCTTCCTTCCGTTCCTAAGAATTACCAAAGCCTTTTTTCTGTGAATTTTCCTCTTTACTCCTCCTGCTGTAAATCCCCATGAAAAAAAAATCTAATTTTAGTAAGCATCGTTAATTACAAATTTTAACTCACTGTAACAAACAAACCCTAGCTTAATAAAGAAAAAAATCCCTTGTTAGCCCAAAACCCTTAATTCCTAAATTTCACCGAATCAAAAACCTAACTACCCCAATTCTACAAGAAGAATCAAACAAAAAAAAACCAACTTTAAGAAAAAATATATCAATACTTCAACAAAATGAAAACATTTTTGAACTATCATCAAAAGAAACCCAACTCGTCTCTCGCTCCATCTCCAGAGGCTACAACGGAGGAGTCACCATCGGAGGCGTGGTTGTCATTTACAAAAGACAGAAGAAAAAAGCCTATGAGTACATCTCGATCTTCTTCTACATAGAGAAATGAAAAAAAGATAACCAAATTTCTATAGTGTTATATTTTATATAAAGATAATATAGTCATTTCATAAATAAATAAAAAATTTGTAAGAAATTGATCATTTTCTTTTTCTTTGCTATTTTCAGACGATTTTTTTTCTTCTTTTTCAAAACTAGAAACTGAAAAATATATAAAATAAATTTTTGGATAAGAATAAAAACTATTAAGAATTTAAAATTAGACATATTTTCTTTAAGTTTTACATTCAAGCTCTATTTTTTTAATTTGGTAGTTTTACAATAATTTCAAAACTAGTTTCATCTAATAAAGCTACAAGAGGATTAAATTAAATGAAAAGAAATGAAAAAAAAAAAGGGTTAAGTGCTTTACTGTATGAACAGTGTAAACACCTGTTTTTCACCTCAAATCTTTAAATATTTTTAGTAATTATCTCTGGGACATTCTATTATTATTATTATTGATAATTTCATATTGTTGAATATCTAATTTATAAAAATTGTGACAAAAAAAAGTCCAATAATGACTGTCCAATGCATTGATATTATCTTTTACACATAACGACTCTCTAAAATTGAGGATGAAACCTAAAACACCATGTATAGAAATTCTTAAGTTAATACAATGAATGAAAAAATGATGTTTTTTAAAAATAAAAAGCTATAACTTTCTTATTATAAATAAGTACAATCACAATCATGCATTAGAGGGCACGCGATCATAAATGAATTCTAATAATAATTCCGAATTGACAAAGAGTCTAGTTCTTGTTGTTGATTTTATCACTTTTTTCCTTGTAAATGTAATATCCCTTTAATTATAAAATGAGAGCCTTTTCACACATAAGGGTTACAAACTTACATAAAATGAAAACGAAGCATGCATATGCAGATCAGAAGTGAGGACACAGATTGACTACCACTGCAGCTAGAAAAAAGAAAAAAGAAAAGACCAAACTAAGAAAGTAGTGGGGAGTACCACTGATCAAAAAGCATCACCAAGCTACGAGTTTGTGAGTTTTCTAACTCCTAGCTCCAAAAAACCCTCCTTTCCTCGACATCTGCAGCTATACCCGAAGAAAAACAGAAACCAGAGAGGTCTATGCATTGCAAGTTGGCGTTGGCAATTTCAACTTATAAGAATGGGCACGACCTGATTCCCCGTGACCAACAAGCTCCTTTGCTTCTGCTATCCTTGACTCCTTAGCCAATGCATCCACGACACTTTGTATCAACGCCTCCTGAACAACCAACTTGCTATGGATAACATCCATGCAAAGCTTAAAAGCGAAAGCTAAATCACCCTTCTCAACAGAAAAAGGAATCAATGTCTCGAAAATCAAACGATGCGGTTTACACCTATTTTTCAACATCTCGCCATACCAACGCTTAGCTTCGTCAAAATCATCTTCATTAACAAACCCTCTAATCAAAGCATGGTAACTAAAGGGATCATGTTTAATCCCCTTGCTATTCATTTCTTCAACAACCCTAGCCACATCTTTCATTCTCTTCTCTGATGCCATTCCAAACAACTTGGCGCTATAACTCCTTATGTTTGGTTCAACATTCCTCTCCTTCATTTGGTCCCAAATCCTCTCCCCATCAACAAACCTTCCATTCGCATAAAACCCATGTAAAAGTGTGTTAAAAGTAATCAAATCAGGCTCAAGACCCTTCTTTTTCATTTCATCCAGCAACGAAACTGCCGAATCCAATGAATCCATCTCGCAGAATGCCTTGATGAGCGTATTATACGAAATCAAGTCTGGTTCAATCTTTATCTCCTTCGATAACCCTCTAAACAAGCCTTCTACTTCACCGAAATTCTTCGAACTAAGACAAGCTCCCAACAGCGCATTAAAAGACATGACCGTCCGAGCGCATTGTCTTTCACGCATTTCATCAAACACCTTGCGTGCGTGATCGAACATGCCCACCGAGCCATAAAGAGAAATCAAACGAGCATTGAAACCCTCTTTTGATATGTCCTTGTATTGCTTTTGGTCCTCTAGAATTTCTTCTACGTAGTCAAATTTCCTCGAAACTGAGAGACGGCGAATGGTTTCTTTGTAAATGGCAACTTTGGTGCGAAAGTGCTCGTTTACGGAGGCATTTTTGAATTTCTTGACGAGTTTCTTGTGGTTACGTTCTTTGTAGATTAGATAAGAGAGTGATTTGGCGGTGTCAGAGGCTGCGTCGGAGGTGATGGTTGTGGCAGCAGTAGCAGCGGTGGAGAATGCGCGGCGGAGAAGGCGGGAAAGAGACGACATCCCTTTCTTTTGTTTTGGGGGTGTTTTTGGACAGTGCAGTCGGGGGGGCCTTGTAGATAGAGTATCTCTGGCTGACCCTTAAAGAAATAGACGACTTGTCGCTTCACCTTTCACTGAAAGCATGTCGTTTGATCCCTTGGGACTTTGGCTCGATTCTCTAATTTGAGCTTAAACTTCACTGAGCTCACACCAATCTTTTTATATTAACCAGAATAGTTTTTAATGTCTTTCTGAATTAAATCTAAATATTAAATAATTAAATACCAAATAAATAAACTAAATAATAAATTATTACCAATTATTTATTTATTATTATTATTATTATTTTGGTACATATAATTTGTATAAAAACATTGATATTATCTTTTTCTCATAAAGCAACTACTTTCTAGTTTCTACTTATCAATGTATTCATAAGATAATGATATTTGTTTTTTCTTAGTATTGACTTAGTAGATCTAGATTGCGTTAACCATTTTTATTTTTATTTTTATTATTATTATTATTATTATTATTATTATTATTATTATTATTATTATTATTGAAAACATTTAGATAATGAGCGTATTTCACAAAGAAAAAAAAGGTAATTATAAAAGAAAAATTAAAATTTAAGCTTTACGCGGAAAGTTTTTAGTCTGACAATTGGCTTACTTCTTATGAATAATCTCTAGGAAAAGTACAAAAGTAATTTGATAAAGAATTGTTTGGTTACTGTTTTATAATAGAATGGAGATATGTGTCTCCATATATTTTTTATTTTAAAAATATAAAAATTTATTTTAAAAATGTTTCATGGATATATTTATTTTATGACTTCATCTTTTCTCTTCAACCACGTTGCAAGGGACATCGAGGTGAACTACATGTAAAAAAAATAAAAATATAAGAAGAAATTTTTTTTTAGTTTTATGATAACTAGAAACTCTAATTAGTTTTTTAAAAGGTTCTAGGTAAAAGGTTGATTATATGGTAAGGAAGATAACAATCACTATATATATCATATGTAAAATAAATATCTTTTACATATTATCAATGAAATAGTAAGTATAGTAAGTCCCTTAAGAAACCTTATATGCACCTATTATTATAGGAAAATCATTACGTTAATATGAACGATTATTCTAGATAAAGAGTCATGACAATTTATCATGTCCTTAATACTTATAGTGTAAAAGATTGTTCAGGATCATGCATATATAACCTTAGAACTTGGTAATGTCCAAGTTTTTTGGATCTGACATGTTCACCGAATTTATGTTTTTTTGGACTTAGCTAATTATAAAATTCAAGTTTTTTTAATTTAGCATGTTTTCCACACCCATATTTTTTTGAATTTGATTGATTGTTCAATTTAATTTTTTTTTTATCTAGCATGTTTGTCAAATCCACGTTATCTTAAGCTTACTTAACTATCAAATTCAAGTTTTTTCAATCTAATATATTTATCAAATCTATTTTATTTAAGAAGATTTTATAAAATTCTTTAACAAAAGTTAAGTACTTGTGACGAAATCAATTCCATGGTACCTGAATTATTCTCTATCTTTAAAGGATTTGGAAG
>Ga0325400_1007847_pt1 | contig 10216 bp, 5 predicted proteins | sample PopdelMetagenome_2_FD_205662 | JGI IMG/M metagenome (GOLD analysis project Ga0325400, IMG submission 205662) | Populus deltoides microbial communities from Bellville, Georgia, United States - Xylem-PdKOR-R1 | ecosystem: Host-associated > Plants > Phyllosphere > Stem > Wood/Secondary xylem...
CATACCTCTTTTTTGATGGACCTTGCCAATATCAACTTTCCCTACCTTCTTTATTTTTGGTTTCAGTAGATGGATTCTTTATCAAAACCATACCTTCTTTATTGGTTCTAATCATTTCTAATAAATAATATCTCAACTAATTTCTTGAGATTATAAAATTAAGGATTGTGGCACTCAAATTAATAATTTCTAGAAAAATAAACTCAGCTACCATTTTTATTCTTATGCTACATGGTGTTTGCCTCGCCTCTGTTGGATGTTGGACGAGGTTTGCTTTTATGCATTTTGTCCCACATTTGAATGGCCAAGCTACAAGGATAAAGTAGAATATTCAAGAGACTTGGCCTATGATTCTACTAATTATTAATAATATAGTAATAATTCTGCTCCAAATGCATATAATTTCGGAGGCCTTTTCCACATTGTGCTTAATTTTATATATATTTTGGTTCAGTAAATGGCCAGAAAAAAAATATACTTGAGTGATTTGGCTCTACTTGGACGCCGGACTCATAGTAAAAGGTGCCTTGCGTGGTGAATTATAGCCAATATATTCATTTAAAATTAAATATGCCAACAATGCATGCTGTGGACAAAAACATTTACTCCTTTTCAAGGCTAAACGGACACTCAAGTCACTAAAATAATTAATATTTTTTTAACACATATATCATCGTATAAACCACCAAATAACTTTTTATCTAGAATCAAACAAAATCGTTTACTCCAGATAGAATCAAAGACCATATAAATCCACTCTACGGAGAACGCAAGAAGCGTTTCTTGATCCACCATTGCGGAGAAGAATATTGACTTGTCACTGGCTAGTATATACTACTGTTATGGAAGAGGTGGAAGAGATCGGGAAAGAGAGGAAATGGCTGATAACATGGGGTGGAGTTGTGGAGGAGCTCAAGGAGGTGAGCTACATAGCTGCACCAATGGTGGCTGTTACGGTGTTGCAGTATCTACTACAAGTTGTGTCTGTAATAATTGTAGGACACCTTGGTCAGCTCGCCCTCTCTGGTGTTGCCCTAGCCACCTCCATCAACAATGTTACTGGATTTAGCCTACTTGTAAGTCTCCTGATTCTCTTCTTACACTGTTCTACTCTCTCCTCAAAACGTTCTCTTTGTACATTGTCCAACAAGTGCTATCCCGTGTGCGCATCTGGTTGCGATTAATCATGTATCCATATCATATCATGGTCGATGGTTTAGATCTTCGATATACACTTTTTAAATTTGAAACTTCCTCCCTCGATTTTTTATCTAACTCGAGTTTTAAATTAAATTACATAAAAGCTAATCCAAAATAAATAATTCAATTTAATAAATTAAAAAACAATTTGAATGATCGATAAAAACATTAAATAGCTTTTAAAAAAGACAACATTTTGTTTTTAATATTAAAATGATGTCCAATTGGATCGATCTTGGTCACCCTGCGACTTCAAAGAGTTTAATAACTTTGTTATTTTTATAAATTATTTTTATTTAATTTTATGATAAAATTAGATGCTTACAAAAATCAGCACCAACTCTAAAAAAATATTTATTTGAGATTGTGATAACCCTATATAAAGTAGAAAAAAATAAACCATGAATTTAATTTCCTAACCAATCCAATATTGAAGAAGAGTGAAATAAAGAAAAAAAATTGAAAAAAAATTAAAGGACTAAAAACTAAAAAAAAAATCAGCTTTGATGGGTAAATCCGTGAATCGGGTAACTCGAGTCAACATGTCAAACTCACGAACCAGATAACGGACTCCATTAGGATTATTAACTCGAGTCAACATGTCAAACTCAATTCTCAATCAATTCAATATAAAAAAATAAAATAAAAAAATAAATTAAAAAAAGAAGAAAAGTTAAACTTGCCAAACCCGTCAACAAGCCCATGTACTTTCTAAAATTTAATAACATATATTTTTCTTCTGAAACTATTTTTTTTAATTGTTAAAAAAAAATAAATAGACGATCATATAATCGAGTTCAATTAAAAAAAAGGATACTCGTGAACTGAAGCAACTAAGGTTACCTCGACAAACTCACAAACCGGGTCATTGACTCCATAAAATTTAATAACCTAGTTTTTTCAAAATTATTTTTTTATTTAACTAAACTTTTTAAAAAATAAACATACCGTGATATTAAAATATTTTTCTAATACCACGGTAACCATATAAAAAACAAATTATTAATTTTAAATCCTCATAGCATATAAGAACTAAATTAAAAAAATAAATAACCAAAAAAAAAACACTATAAACTCCACAATGCTAATAAAAGTGAAAAAACAATATTTTTATTTTGTATTTGACTAAACTTTTGTAAAAATAGCCCTTACCGTAACGTCATTAATTTAGGCTATGAGGTTAGGGGTGGTGTCCATCTTGAGCTCAATGTGGACGCGGACACTCAAGCATCTCCCTAAATGTAAAAAGCTCCCTAGCTAATTGCTTGGCCTGGGAAGACAGGTGATTGTGGTTTGGCTGGGAATTAAGAAAAAAATGTTTTACGATATTATTATGTTTTTTAATTAAGGATGCTTAATTGATTTATGAGCCAATAATCATACAAGCAGGATATTAATTAACTAATTAATATTATCCTCCTAAACAAAATTTTAGATGAAAAATAACGAGAATACAAAAATTGACAGACGTCAACTTCATGTCTTGGAGGGTGTTTGGCAGTGTGGTAGTGGTTGCTTTTCAAATAGCTTTTCGTGTCGAAATACATGCCAATGATTTTTTTTATTTTTTAAAAATTATTTTTGACATCAGCACATCAAAACGATCCAAAAAGTATAAATCACACTTAATTTTAGCCAAAAAAATAAAATTCAATGAAAAACAAGTTGAACCACAGAACCAAACACTTTATTAGAGAGAAACAGTTGTGCTGATGATGGTCTTGTAAAGTTGGGAGTTTCAAGCGGCCCTCATTGTGTCTTTTCGTCTCAGCAACCTGTGTATTATCATACCCCTTTGGGCTGAGCTCGGTGGTGCGCCCGAGCCCACAAGGAGGTGATGGGTATGCTGAGAACGTAGGCTTGATGGTGTGCCTGAGCCCAACCCGCTACTTGGACTTGGATGCTCTACCTGAGCACTTGGGTTTGATGGCGCCCATCCCGGTACTTGGACTTGGGTGCTCTACCTGAGCCCTTCAATGGTGTTTAGAAATGGACAAAAAATCTGGTCCAAGACTATTATGAGTTTTGATCCATCAGTGGAAACTTGAGTTAAAAAATATGCGACGCTTATGTAACATATTTTTTATTTTTTATCATAATTATTTTTATTATATTACTTTCTAAAATGTTAAAGTTTTATAGGTTTTGAGTAGTTCCAAATAAGTCTAACTTGTATTTTGATAAAAAAAAATATAAACTTTTATCCCATCGTTGCATCATATTTAAATTTTTGTTTTTAAACTCAAATTAGACCCAAAATATAATGTTTTAGAATTTTACTAGTTACATGCCCTGCGTGATGCCGCAGGTCAATTATTTTTTACATTTTAAAAAAAATCAAGATCTAAAAATGTTAGGTTTTTTTGCAAAGTTATACCCAAGAGTTTTAGGTTTGGTTGCAACGCTTGACCCAAAAGTAATATTTATAATATTAATAATAACATTAAACTTGGGTTAACCCTTAGCATAAAAGTGTCTGGAATGCAATACCAGACCCAATAGCATTGGACGTGTGTCTGACTGTAAGGTCGTGTCATAAAAATGTAATAATTAAATATATTAGTTAAAAAGAAAAAAATAAAGAAAAAAAACCAACAGGAAGAAAAAAACTAATGAAGAAAAAGAAAAAAAAATATGAATTAACTGTGTTAACCCGTCATATCTTGAATTCGCATCATGAAAGTTTGATAATTAAAAAGGAAAAAACAAATTAATGGGTTAACCCAGAATTAACTGGGCTAACTTGTCAAATCGGGTTAGCCTGTCAAATCCGGAATCCGTGTCATGAAAGTTTGATAACTAAATAGAAAAAAGTTTAACATTAACAATTTAAATTAAACAAAAAAAATTAATTAAAAAGCAAAAAAAACAAAAGGCATAAGCTTTTTCACTATGTACTGCACTGTGCAGTCCACAGTCAAAGGCATAAAAACAACAAAAAAACAAAAATAAAAACTAAAGGCATCAGTCGAGAACTACTTAGAAAAAAATTTAATATTAATGAACTAAATTAATTAAATAAAATTAATTAAAAAGAAAAAAAACTAAATAGAAATAAATTTAACATTAACAAACTAAACTAAACGAAATAAATTAAAAAGAAAAAAAAGCAAAAAAAATTACAGGTTAACTCGACAAATTAGGTTAACCCGTTAAACCTGGGATTCGTGTCATGAATGTCTGGTAACTAAATAAAAAAAATTAAAAATTAAGAAACTGAACCAAACAAAAAAAAATTAATTAAAACGAAAAAAAATCCGGGTTAACTCGTCAAATCATGTTGACCCGTTAAACCCAGGATCTGTGTCATGAAAGTCTGATAACTAAATAAAAAAAATTTAACATTAACAAACTAAATTAAACAAAAACAATTTATGACAATAAAAAACAAAAAAAATTGACGGTCAACTCATAATTAACTGAGTTCACCCGTGAAACCAGGTTAACCTGTGAAACTCGGGATATGTGTCATAAAAGTTTGATAACTAAATAGAAAAAAAAATAGTATTAACAAACTAAATTAAATGAAAAAATTAATTAAAAAGCAAAAAAAAATTATTGGTTAACTTGTTAAAATAGGTTAACCCGTTAAATCCGGAAAACGTATCATGAAAGTCTGATAACTAAATAAAAAAATTTAATATTAATAAAAAAAATTAAATTAAACAAAAAAATTTGTTAAAAGAAAAAAACAAAGAAATAAGCAAAAAAATAATCATGAAAGGCACAAAAAAAGCTAAAAAAATGAGAGAACTTAAAAAAAAAATCTAAAGCATCAGTGTTTTATTGTGGACTGCACTGTGCAGTCCACAATAAAACACTAATCCCTTTTAGTATATGTTACAATTAATTAAAAAGAAAAAAAGCAAAAAAAAAATTTCAGGTTAATTGGTCAAACCCGAGATCCGTGTCATGAAAATCTGATAACTAAATAAAAAAATTAACATTAACAAAAAAAATTAAACAAAAACAATTCATTAAAAGAAAAAAACACAAAGAAAAAAACAAAAAAAAAACCCATAAAGGCTAGAAAACAGAAAAAAAAAGAAGAAGGAGAAGACAACTCAGCGTTTCACTGTGGACTTGCACAGTGAAACACTGGGCAGTTTTAGTTTATTGTTAATTAAAAAACTAAACTAAACAAAAAAAATTAATTAAAAAGAAAAAAAATTAAGGTTAGCTCGCCAAACCAGGTTAACCTGTTAAACCCGGGATCCGTATCATGAAAGTTTGATTACTAAATAAAAAAATTAACATTAACAAACTAAATTAAATAAAAAAAATTATTAAAATAAAAAAACAAAAAAATTGACAGCCCGTGAAACCAGGTTAACCCGTAAAACCTGAAATATGTGTCATGAAAGTCTAATAACTAAATAAAAAGAAATTTAACATTAACAAATTAAAATAAACAAAAAAATTTAATTAAAAAGAAAAAAAAGCAAAAAAAAATAAATTCTGGGTTAACTCGTCAAACCATGTTAACCTGTTAAACCTGGGATCCGTGTCATGAAAGTCTGATAACTGAATAAAAAAAATTTAACATTAACAAAAAAAATTATTAAAAGAAAAAAAAGAAAAAAAATAAAACTCTAAAAGTGTAAAAAAAAAACCAGCTCATCTTTTACTAAATGGAAAGAAATTTAACATTAACAAACTAAAGTAAACAAAAAAAATTAATTAAAAAGAAAAAAAAACAAAAAACAAATTTATGGGTTAACTCGTCAAATCATGTTAACCTATTAAACCCGGGATCCGTGTCATGAAAGTCAGATAACTAAATAAAAAAATTTAATACTAATAAAAAAACTATTAAAAAAAACTCTAAAAACATAAAAAAAGGGCTCAACTTTAAAAAATGAGCCCTTTTAGTTATAGTTTAATTTATTTTTCTTGTATTTTTTATTTTTCTATTTAGATTAAAATTTTTAATTTAATTAGGATTTTATTAATTATGGTATTTTTTGTATTTACATAACAGGGTATTTTTTAAAAAGATAATTTATGAAACATTTGACTCTTTTCTTTTTGGTAAACAATAGATTACATTAAAACGCCAGAGAGAGAGAGGGGAAAAAGTTGCAAAATATAAATATGCAAAATCTACTGGTCATTCCTTAAGATAGGAATTATCATTATAAATTTAATGCTCCCATTTATTTAAAGCGATAATCCAATATTTTTTTTAATGTGAGATTTGTGTTTTAATGTGTTTCTAAAAAGTATAGTATAATGACAAAAAAAATTTGAGATTTACATAGTAAATCTCGAGTTTAAGTTAAAATGTGTATTTTTTATTCATTTACGTGAATCTATAAAATACATTTTTGGAGTTTCATATAATTCAAAAAAGAAAAAAATTATAAATTTAATGCCTAAATTTGTGTCTTTACGCAAAATATGACAAAAACGCGAGCAGTTCACGAAAATCATGGTTTGCAAGTCAAAAGCCCTCGTTAATTACTGTGCTGTATTCTAGAACCAGACAAAATACTATTAATCAAGTCAGACAAATTACAAATCAAACAACACAACGATCCGTTCAACATTGAGCGTTGCCTCTTCGTTTGTTCTTCACATATAAGGCCACTCTTGCTGTGACTTCTAGGAGGAGGGAAAAAACAGAAAATTATTTCACTTGTTGAGAAGTTATGGAAGGAGAGGGAAAGAGGGAGGAGAGAAAATGGGCGATAACATGGGAAGGATTTGTTCAAGAGCTAAAGAAGGCAGGCTATATAGCAGCTCCAATGGTGGCCGTGTCAGTATTGCAGTATCTCCTACAAGTTGTGTCTGTGATAATTGTAGGGCACCTTGGTGCACTTGCACTCTCTAGTGCCGCCATTGCCACTTCTATTACCAATGTTACAGGGTTTAGCCTTCTTGTATGTCTTCTAATCCTGTCCCTTTTTTAAATTTTTTCTTATAAAGGTCCTTTGATCTTGTTGCATCTTTCAACTAGCATGAATCATTATGCTTTCAATTCAGAAATTAAGGTTGCTTTCTCTTACGTTAAGGAGAGAGGAAGAAGATGTTCTTCAAGAATCCACTTCATCTATCCTGGAATTGAAGACAGGATATGATCAGGGGAAGGGAAAAAGAAAAAGAAAACAACCCTTTAAGGTCCTTGTCTAGTTTTGGACTAACCCCTAAATCTCATGTTTCATGTACAGAAATCTTAAATTTATCATTTAAACATATTTCTTTCCATGCAAGCAAAGATTTTAATTTTTTTCTTCAATTTTCTACTTGTCTACTTGCATTTTCTCCAATATTTTTGATCCCTCATGTCTGTGAGTATACTTACAGTGCATTGCATAGTACTCTTCCCACCCACATCTCTTTCATGGAATCAAAAATAAATTTAATCTTATCAAAAAAAAAAAAAAACAAAATAGCCAGAAAAGAACTTTTATTGTCAAACCAAAAAGAAAAATATTTTTCATAGAGGAATATACGGGGCGTCCATGCTATGCATAGCAAGTTGGAAATTAAAATGTTTCAAATATGTATAAAAAAGTTGTTTTTAGACTGAAATTTATTGACATTAATGCATGAAGCAAGTGGGTTGTTGGGGTTTTAAAAGAGTAAATAGTTAATAAAACATGCATGTGTTCACTGTATTTGGACTTTTGTGTTCCAAGTGCTTTAATCACAAACAGAGACTTGCATGTTGACTACCCTCATCCCACATAAATTCTCCTCTTTCCTTCTTCTTCTTCTTTCTAACGATATCCCATTACCTACCTTCCCTTCTTCTTCTTCTTCTTCTTCTTTTCTATTATAATTGTTTTGCTACGTTACTTGCCTCTTCGTTATTGGCAGAAGTCCTTCTTCCTTTCTTTGTATCAATTGTTCAATTTCATCCCATTGTTCAAAAACTTTTCAATTAGTACCCTGTTCTGTTCAATTTTGTCAAAACTATAACTTCTATAAGAGTGGCCCTCTTTAATTCATATCAGCAGTCTAATATAAAAAAACAAATTATGAATTGAATGATAATCAAACAAATTGGGGTGATATAGGCCAGTAAAGCATGAGCTCTTGCCTAAAGCTATGTATTATTACCATGTTAGAATGCCCTCTGTAATTAAAAATGATTTTGTTTTCCATTTTTCTTTCTTTATCAAGCTTGGTTTTCACAATTATATTTGTGTTAACAAGCATAAATTGACCCGAGTTTGTAATTGGCAAACAGTCAGGAATGGCAGGTGGACTGGAAACTCTAGCTGGCCAAGCATATGGAGCTAAACAATATCAAAAGCTTGGAACCTATACTTACAGTGCAATCATCTCTCTAATAATCATGTGCCCTCCAATTTGTGTCTTGTGGATCTTCATGGGCAAACTACTACCTCTACTAGGCCAAGACACTTTAATCTCACAAGAAGCCTGCAAGTACTCAATGTGGCTAATCCCTGCATTATTTGGGGGTGCAGTTCTTAAGCCTTTGACTAGATATCTTCAGACACAAAGTGTGATTCTACCAATGCTCATAACCTCATCTTCTATATTATGTTTTCACACCATTTCATGCTGGATTCTTGTGTACAAACTGCAATTAGGACAAAAGGGTGCAGCTATAGCCTTCAGTTTATCAACTTGGTTGAATGTGATATTGCTAGGCCTGTATGTAAAGTTCTCCTCAGCATGTGAAAAAACTAGAGCTCCATTGTCAAGAGAAGCACTTTATGGTATCCGAGAATTCTTTCAGCTCGGTGTTCCTTCTGCTATTATGGTTTGGTAATTTCTTTTACCTTTTTCTTCTATCATGAAAATGCAATTTTCGTTTCGTTTCGTTTTCCTAACTATAATACTATTACGCGATCATCACAGTCTTAAATGGTGGTCAATGGAGTTGCTGATTTTGCTTTCTGGTCTTTTCAAAAATCCAAAACTGGAGACTTCAGTGCTTTCTATATGGTATTTTTAATATTTATTTTGGCTCCTATCCATGTATTGACAAATTGGATACTTGTAAAGATTGAATTAAATATCATTATAACTCTAATTTCTCGTTAACATTTATTTTGCTTGATTTAGCCTCACAATCTCTACATTGCACTTCACTATACCATATGGATTTGGAGCTGCTGCAAGGTTTATAACCTTCTCCTATTGAAAGCATATTCTTTAATTTAAAATAATGTATAGATTTCATATCAATCTGTTCATCCATATAGATTTCATGGCATTTTTGTAGCACACGAGTTTCGAATGAACTAGGAGCTGGGAATCCTCAATTAGCTAGGATGGCAGTTCTGGTTGCATTGTTTCTTGCTGGCACAGAGTCAGTCATTGTGAGCTCAGGACTCTTCCTTTCCCGGCAAGTTTTGGGATATGCTTACAGCAATGACAGGCAGGTTGTGCATTATATTTCAGTCATGACTCCCCTGCTTTGTCTCTCATTTATCATGGACAGCTTACAAGCTGTCCTTTCTGGTTAGTTTCTTATCCCAGTTTCATTTTTTATTAGGTTAATATATAAGCAAGAGCAGCCTCAAATATGTGTCATCCTTCGCATCAGGTGTGGCTAGAGGAAGTGGATGGCAGAAAATAGGGGCATATATCAATCTTGGTTCATTTTATCTGGTTGGACTTCCATTGGCTGCTGTGCTTGGTTTTTCAGCTCATTTAAGAGGAAAAGGCCTTTGGATTGGAATATTAGCTGGGTCCTTTGCGCAATCAGTTCTTCTTTCTATCGTTACTGCTTGTACAGATTGGAACAAACAGGTCCAATCTTTTTTTTTTCTTTCCTTCCCTTGTATATGTTTTCATGTGCTGTTCTATTAGAAGGCTCCATCAAGTGCAATGACAAATTGATGACCTTGTGTGCATACAGGTAGCAAAGGCAAGGGAAAGGGTATTTGAGAGAAGATCTTCAATGGAGGATGAGGGAAAATAGATTATAAGAATGTATATTTTGTTTAGAAATGTTCGTAGCATGATCCTTTGATAGTATGAAATTGCATTTAGCTCATTGCCTTGTTCTTTTTGTGCTTGTGAGCCAAAGTGGCAG
>Ga0325400_1007848_pt1 | contig 10216 bp, 10 predicted proteins | sample PopdelMetagenome_2_FD_205662 | JGI IMG/M metagenome (GOLD analysis project Ga0325400, IMG submission 205662) | Populus deltoides microbial communities from Bellville, Georgia, United States - Xylem-PdKOR-R1 | ecosystem: Host-associated > Plants > Phyllosphere > Stem > Wood/Secondary xylem...
TTCGTCGCGCGGTAGCGGGCTCGCGCCGGACGTCCGCCCGCGCTAGGCGGGGCGGGTGAAGCCCGTCGTCTTCGGCCTGTCCGGCCCCGCCCTCACGCCGCCCGAGCGCGCCTTCTTCCGCGCGGCGGAACCGGTCGGCTTCATCCTGTTCAAGCGCAACGTCGAGACCCGCGCGCAGCTCGGGGCGCTGACCGATTCGCTGCGCGACCTGACGGGGCGGGGCGACCTGCCCGTGCTGATCGATCAGGAAGGCGGGCGGGTGGCGCGCATGGGGCCGCCCGAATGGCCGGCCTTTCCCGCGGGGCCGGTGTTCGCGGCGGCGTACCGCGCCGCGCCGATGACCGCGATCCGCGCGGCCGCCGTCAACGGGCAGGCGCTGGGGACGATGCTGGCGGACGTGGGGATCACCGTGAACTGCGCGCCGCTGCTGGACGTGGCGGGGCCGGACACGACGGACGCGGTGGCGTGCCGCGCGTTCGGGGGCGAGCCGATGCAGGTGGCGGCGCTGGGCCGCGCGATGCTGGACGGGATGGCGGCGGGCGGCGTGGTGGGCGTGGTGAAACACCTGCCCGGCCACGGACGGGCGACGGCGGACAGCCACCACCACCTGCCGCGCGTAACGGCGGACGCGGGGGCGCTGGAGGCGGACCTTGAGCCGTTCCGGGCGCTGGCGGCGCGCGCGGCGATGGGGATGACCGCGCATATCGTCTTCGACGCCTGGGACGCCGAGCGGCCCGCCACGCTGTCCCCGGTGGTGGTGCGGGACGTGATCCGGGGGCGGATCGGCTTCGACGGATTCCTGTTCAGCGACGACATCGACATGAAGGCGCTGTCGGGCACGCCGGCCGACAAGGCGGCGGGCGCGGTGGCCGCGGGGTGCGACGCGGTGCTCGACTGCTGGGCGCGGATGGAGGAGATGGCGGCGATCGCCGACCGACTGGACGCGATGGCCCCCGCCTCGGCCGAACGACTGGCGCGCGCGATGGGGACGCTGGGGCCGGGGCAGGGCGATCTCGGGGAGCTGACGGCGCGGCGCGACGCGCTGCTGGCGTCCGCGCACGGCGACAAGCCGGTGTAGCAATGACCGGCGCGACCGCCTAGAACGGCCGCCGATATCGGGAGTTCGCATCATGGGCAGCTTCAGCCCCATTCACCTGCTCGTCCTGGCCGTGGTGGCCATCCTGCTGCTCGGCGGCGGCCGCTTCTCCAACCTGATGGGCGACGTCGCCAAGGGCGTGAAGAACTTCAAGAAGGGCATGGCCGAGGAGGACGAGGCCAAGTCGTCCAACGCCTCGCCGCGCATCGAGGCGCGCAAGGCGGCCGAGCCCGCGTTCGACCGGGCCGGCGAGCGCACCGTCGAGCGCGACGCCGAGCGGGTGGCGGATCGCCCCCGCGACGACCGCTGACCCCCGTCACCGGGTAAGCCGCCGCCGTGCTGGACGTAGCGCCGTCCGAATTCCTGATGGTCGCCTTCGTGGCGCTGATCGTGATCGGGCCGAAGGACCTGCCGAAGGCGATGCGCGTGGTGGGCCACTGGGTCGGCCGCGCGCGCGGCGTCGCGCGCCAGTTCCGGTCCGGCTTCGACTCCATGGTGCGCGAGGCGGAACTGGAGGAAATGGAGAAGCGCTGGGCGGCGGAGAACGAGCGCATCATGCGCGAGCACGGCGCGGGCGTCGATAGCGGCGAATCCGCGCCGGTGCCCGTCGATGCACCGGCAGAGGGGGCGCCCGCCGCCTCCGACGGCAAGCTGTCCGAAGCGGCGGCGCCGGACACGCCGGCACCCGGATCGTCCGAGCCGCCCACCGTATCCGAGGCCGCACGCGAGCCGGTATCCGTCGAAGCGCCGGTCGTGACGCCCGCGCCCGTCGAGCCCGGGGACCGGCGCGGCGAGGGAACTGCGTCGTGAACGACGAGATTGACGACAGCCGCGCCCCGCTGCTCGACCACCTGGTCGAGCTCCGCCGCCGCCTGCTCTACTGCATCGCGGCGGTGGGGGCGTGCTTCGCGGTGGCCTTCTACTTCGTGAACCCGATCTTCGCCTTCCTGCTGAAGCCGCTGAGCGACGCGGGGCAGCGCGAGGTGATCTTCTACACCGTGTACGGCGGCTTCTTCACCGAGGTGAAGCTGGCGTTCTTCGCGGCGGCGATGCTCAGCTTCCCCGTGATCGCGAACCAGGCGTGGCGCTTCGTGGCGCCGGGGCTGTACCGCAAGGAGAAGCGCGCGCTGCTGCCCTTCCTCTTGGCGACGCCGGTGCTGTTCCTGATGGGCGCGGCCATGGCGTATTACGTGGCGGTGCCGATGGCGCTGCACTTCCTGCTCAGCTACTCCACCATGGTCGGCGAGGTGAAACGCCAGGCGCTGCCCGACATCGGCGAGTACCTGTCGTTCATCATGCAGTTCCTGTTCGGGTTCGGCATCGCCTTCCTGCTGCCGGTGCTGCTGATGCTGCTGGAACGCGCGGGCGTGGTGACGCGGGCGCAACTGGTGTCGGCGCGTCGATACGCCATCGTCGGCGCCTTCGCCGTCGCCGCGGTGCTGACACCGCCCGACCTGGGATCGCAGCTGCTGCTCGCGATCCCGCTGTGCATCCTCTACGAGTTCGCGCTGGTCGGCATATGGTTCACCGAGCGCAGCCGGGCAAAGGCCGCCGCGAACGCGGTCGAGCAGGTGGCCGAAAGCGGGGATTAGAGCGGTTTCAGCCGTTCCTAGCTGTTCCGCTGGTGGCTCGAACGACGTCCAACACCCGATCCCGCTGCCCTGATGATATTCAGGGCGCTTGTCGACCATGGTTCGGGGGCGGAATGGATCGCGTCCGGCCGATCGGCCGCCGATCCACGGGCGGCGGACCAGGCGCGTCGCCCGGGTCCGCCGCAACTGCTGTTCCTACTTGTTGCGATCCGCGGCGTTCGACACCGCGTCACCGGCGGAACTCACGTCGCGGCCGGCACCGGCGACGGTGTTGCAGGCGGCGAGCAGCAGCAGCCCGGAAACGACGGACAGGCCCAACGACTTACGCATAGCAGAATCTCCGATCGGCATGATGCCGACAGGGCAATGAACCGGACCGGCTATCGTTCCCGCGCTGGTGTCACGCGGCGGGAGCGATGCATGTCCGAAGTCCGAATGTAAAAGGCCCGGAAGCACCACCGGGGGGGGAGGGTGGGTGCTTCCGGGCCTATCGTTCAGACGGCGAGAGCGGGGGGGGCTTTCGTCGCCGTCCGGAAGTCATAACTGCGATCACCTTCGACAGTTCCGAGACGGTCCGAGAAAAATTCGTCTCAGTCGCGGCCCAGCACGATGAGATCGATCTCGTAGGCGCCGGACAGGGGATCGTGGTGGAGGCGCGAGCGCATCTGGCGCGACAGTCCCTCCACGATGCGGCCGTAACGACGCGTCATCAGGTCGCGCAGCTCGTCGCTGTCGGTGAGCGCGCGCGAGACGATGCGGAGCCGCGCACGCGCCTGCTCGTCGGCCGGTTTCAGCGATACGCGGACCTGGGCCGCCGGGTCGCAGGTCATGGCCAGCTCGACCAGTTCGGTCACGAGGAACGCGACGGCGACGCCCGTGTCCTGCCCAACGAGATAATTGTCGATGTCGAGCACGATGCCCAGCCGGCCGGCCGATGCGCCGGCCTGGCTTCCCATCGCCTGGGGCGCCGTGGCGCGGATATTGGACGCCAGCTCGCCCAGCACGGAGCGCAGCGGCAGGCCGCGATTGTCCTCCATCTCGGCGAAATGGTTGCGGTGCACCACCGCCAGCGCGTCCACGCGCCGCTGGATCGAGGCGTAGGCGGTGGTCGCCTCCGGCGTGGGCGCGCCGCGTGCGTGGAAGTTGATGAGCGAGGATATGACCTGGAGGTTGTTCTTGACGCGGTGGTGCACCTCGCGCGTCAGCTTGGTCTGACGCACCAGTCCCTCGGCCAGCCCCTGCTCGTGAAGCGCCACCGTGCGGCTGATCGCGCGGAACGTCTCACCCAACTCGCGGATCTCCTGGGCCGGGACGGCACGCGCCTCGGGCTCGATCACCTCGCCCGGTCGATAGGCCGCGACGCTGGCGCGCAGGCGGCGCAGCGGGTCGATCAGCAGCCGGTCCACCACCAGCCAGGTGATCCCCGCCGCCGCCGCCCACATGAGGAGCGGCAGCAGCAGCGCCACCACGAAGGAGGAGGTGATCGGCGCGGACGGCACGCTGGTCCGCAGCGACAGGCCGGCGAACCCCAGTTCGCCCCGCGCCGTCTCCAGCCGGGTCAGCGGCGTGGTGCCCGGCAGCGCCGACAGGGCGAGGCGATCCTGACCGAGCAGCAGTCCCTGCGCGTAGTCGGTTCCGCTCCGTCCGGGCGACGGCTCCGCCACGCGCGCCAGGAAGGCGGACGAGAAGAAGGCGCGCGTCCGGGGCTCGCCGCGCCGACCCATCTCCAGGATCAGGCCCCGGTCGGGCAGGAACGCAGCCGCGAAGGGGGCGGCGCGCACCGCTTCGCCGCCCGGCGCCGGAACCGGGCGCCCGCACAGCAGCCGGCCGTCGCGATCGAGGATCGCGAACCGCACCTCGACGGCCGAGCGCTGTCCGAACACGCCCTGGGCGCGGGCGCAGCTCGGCGCGTCGGCCGGGTCGCGGGCGAGCGCGCGCGACGCAGCGCGCAGCGCCGTCATGTCGCCGATCAGCTCGATGCCCAGCGCGCGCGCGCTCTCGTCCGCGGCGACGCGCAGGCGCGCGCGCACCTCCTGATCGGCCAGCCGACCCGTCTGTAGCGTGGCCACCACGGCGATCAGCGCGAGCGGCAGCAGGGCGATGCTCAGGATCAGGAAGACCTTGGCGCCGGTCGTGACGTTCCGGGACGCCCCACCGGTCCGGCCCCTTGGCCATCGGGCCGGGGACCGTGTCTCGACGCCGACGGCCATCGCAGCGGGCTTAGTCTAGTCGGCCGAGCAGGTCGATCATCTCGTCCGGGACGTTCTCCGACACCGTCTGCTGATAAACGGAGCGCAACGCGTCACCCACGCGGCCAGCAGGTTGCCCGTCCGCCCGCGCGGGCGCGGCTGGGGTATCGGCGTCGTCGTGATCGGCGGGTCGTCGCAACGGGGGATCGGCTGCCTTGTTCTTTGTCAAAACGAGCCACGCCCCTTGCTGACGATGAAAACGCGACCCAGGGCTCGCGAGTGCCGGCCATCGTGCGACCGGTTCGGGCGCGGTATCGCGGACGAACTGGCATGGAAACAAAAATCAGCCTGAGGGGTTCCGAGGACGCCGCGTAATTTTTCACAGGTGTCCGTGCCTGCGCAGAGTTCGTTGCAACACCGGCGCGCCCCGCCCAAGAGGGCCGCCGACGGTCCATCCAGGGAGTATCGCCCACCCATGTCGCTCGGTCAGCAGCTCGCGCCCCATCTGCCTTTCCTCCGCCGCTACGCCCGTGCGCTCACCGGCAGTCAGAATCAGGGCGACAAGTACGTCCGCGCCACGCTGGAGGCCATCGTGGCGGCACCCGACCAGTTCCCGCGCGACGTGGACCCCAGGCTGGGACTGTACCGGATGTTCCAGGGCATCTGGAACTCCGCCAATTACGACGAGACGGGCGACGACACCGTCGAGGCGGGCGGCAACCCGGAGGCGGTGGCGCGCGCCCGACTGGCGCGCATGACGCCGTTGTCGCGCCAGGCGCTGCTGCTCACCGCCATGGAGGGCTTCACGCCCGAGGACGCGGGCTACCTGATCGAGGTCGACCTGGACGAGGTGGAGAGCCTGGTGGCCGAGGCGTTGGCCGAGATCGAGAAGCAGACGTGCGCGCGCGTCCTCATCATCGAGGACGAGCCCATGATCGCCATGGACATCGAAACCATCGTGCGCGACCTGGGCCACGACGTGACGGGCGTGGCGGTGACGCGCGACGAGGCGGTGGCGCTGGCCATGGAGGACCGGCCCGGCCTGGTGCTGGCCGACATCCAGCTGGCAGACGACAGTTCGGGCATCGACGCGGTGAAGGACATATTGGCCGAGTTCGAGGTGCCGGTGATTTTCATTACCGCCTTCCCCGAGCGGCTGCTGACGGGCGAGCGGCCCGAGCCGACGTTCCTCATCACCAAGCCGTTCCAGCGATCCACGGTGAAGGCCGCGATCAGCCAGGCACTGTTCTTCGACGAGGCCACCATTCCCGCGGCTTGAACCGCGGAAAAGGAGGCGGGCGCCGAAATGCGGACCCAAAAGCTGGGCAGGGAGTTACCGGAACATGGCCGATCCGAACGAGCAGATCCACGTCAAGACGGACGCCGCACGCGCCGGTGCGACCCCCCACATGACGCGGGTGATCCTGCCCGTGTCGCTGGTGCTGGTCATCGCGATCTTCGCCTGGCTGATCCTGCGCTGACCCGTCCGGTCGGCACCCGGCGGCGCTGGTAAAAGCGCCGCCCACCCCTTATGTTGCTCGGCGGTCGCGGTGAGGCGGCCGCGTTTGAACGGATGTGCATGACCGAGCCCGATGTTGAGTCCCGCCAGGACGCGGAGTCGGGCGAGGCGGCCCCGGTCGAGCACGTCTCCCTCTCCGATCCGGAGTTCAAGACGCAGCTGGCCCAGGTGATCCCGCACCTGCGCGCGTTCGGCCGTTCGCTGTCGGGCAGCCGCGACCTGGCCGACGACCTGGTGCAGGAGACGCTGCTCAAGGCCTGGGCAGCGCGCAAGCGGTTCCAGGCGGGCACCAACATGCGCGCCTGGACCTTCATCATCCTGCGCAACCTATACCTGAGCCAGATGCGCCGCGCGCGGTTCAAGGGCGAGTGGGACGATCTGGTGGCCGACCGTATCCTGGCGGCGCCCGCCAGCCAGGACCGCCACGTCGAGCTGGGCGACATGCAGCGCGCGCTGATGCATCTGCCCCAGCCGCAGCGCGAGGCACTGATCCTGGTGGGCGCGGGCGGCTTCGCCTACGAGGAGGCGGCCGAGATCTGCCAGGTGGCGGTGGGCACCATCAAGAGCCGCGTGGCGCGCGGCCGCGTGGCGCTGGAGGCGCTGCTGACGCAAGGCGCGCTGCCGTCGCGGCGCGAGCACGAGGTGGACGTTTCTAAGACCGCGCTCGACACGATCATGGGCGAGGTCGATCAGCTGAGCCGCGGGCACTGAGCCCGGACGATCCCCTCGCCGGCGGGGGAGGGGCTAGGGTCGCGTCATTCGGCGTGTAGAATGCGCGAGTGACGATCCCGCCCTCCGATCCATTCCCCGGCGGCGCGGGTGCCCTGCGCGGCGCCGTCGCGCGCGCCGAGGCGGAGGCGCCTTTCCTGCGCGACCTGCTCTGCCGCGAGCCCGACGTGGCCGAGGCGCTGCTTCGCGGCGAAGCCCCAGCGCCGTTGCCCCCGGAGCTGGCGGACGCACCGCTGGCGAAGCGGCTGCGCGTGGGACGGCGGCGGCTGGCGCTGACCGTCGCGCTGAATGACCTGGCCGGCCTGTGGGACCTGACGGCCGTCACTGCCGCGTTGACCGACTTCGCCGACCGGGCCCTGGACGCCGCGATCCGCGCGGCCGTGGCCGAGCGCGCGCCCGACGCGCCGTTCGCGGGCTTCGCTGCGCTGGCGCTGGGCAAGCAGGGGAGCCGCGAACTCAACTACTCGTCCGACATCGACCCCGTCTTCGTCTACGACCCCGCCACGCTGCCGCGCCGCGCGCGCGACGAGCCGGAGGCGGCGGCCGTCCGCGTGGCGCGGCGCGTGGTGGAGCTGCTGGGCGCGCGCGACGCCGACGGATACGTGCTGCGCGTCGACCTGCGCCTGCGCCCCTCGCCGGAGGCGACGCCGCCGGCGCTGCCCGTGAACGCCGCCATCGCCTATTACGAGGCCCAGGCGCTGCCCTGGGAACGGGCGGCCTATATCCGCGCGCGGGCGGCGGCCGGCGACACGGAGCTTGGGGGGCGTTTCCTGGACGCGATCCGGCCGTTCGTGTGGCGCCGCGCGCTCGACTTCGGCGCGGTGGGCGAATTGCGCGGCGTCACCGCGCGCATCCGCGAACATTATGCCGACGGGCAGCGGTTCGGGCCGGGCTACGACCTGAAGCGCGGGCGCGGCGGCATCCGCGAGGCGGAGTTCTTCGCCCAGTTGCTGCAGCTGGTGCACGGCGGGCGCGATACGGCGCTCCGGGCGCCGGCCACGCGCGACGCGCTGGCGGCGCTGGCGGCGGCGGGACTGGTGTCGGCGGATGAGGCGGCGGCGCTGGCCGAGGCGTACGCGACGCTGCGCACGGTGGAACACCGGGTGCAGATGGTGGACGACCGTCAGACGCACGCGCTGCCCGAGGGAGCGGCGCTGAATGGTGTGGCGCGGCTGCACGGGCTGGGGAACGGCGCCGCGCTGCTGGACATGCTGCGTCCGCACGTGGCGCGCGTGTCCGCCAGCTACGACGCGGTGGAGCCGGAGCGGGGCCGCGCGCTGCCCGTGGCGGGGCCGGCGCTTGAAGCGGCGTTCGCGGCGATGCGCTTCGCCGACGCGGGCCGGGCCGCCGCGCGCGTGGCGGCGTGGCGCGGCGGCGCCTATCCGTGCGTGCGCAGCCCAGCCGCGCGCGAGGCGCTGGAGGCCGCGCTCCCCGTGCTGGCGGACGCGCTGGCCGCCGCGCCCGACCCCGACGCGGCGCTGATGCGGCTGGACCGTCTGTTCGAGCGGTTGCCGGGTGCCGTGAACCTGTTCCGCCTGCTGGAGGCGCGGCCGGGGCTGGCGCAGCTGCTCGCGCGGCTGCTGGCGCACGCGCCAACGCTGGCCGACGAGTTGGCCGTGCGGCCCTCGCTGCTGGACGGGCTGATCGACTCGAGCGCGCTGGACGAGCTGCCCGGCCCGGATGCGCTTCGCCGCCGGCTGACGCCGTCCGCCGACGCCGACTATCAGGCGGCGCTGGACCACGTGCGCGTCGGCGTAAGCGAGGCGCGGTTCGCGTTGGGCGCGCGGTTGGTGGCGGGGCGCGGCGACCCACTGGAGGCGGGGGCGGCCTATGCGGATGCGGCGGAGGCGGCGCTGGACGTGCTGGCGACGCGCGCGACGGCCGAGTTCGCGCGCGCGCACGGCCGGGTGCCGGGGGGCGAACTGGTGGTGCTGGCACTGGGGCGGTTCGGCGGCGGGCTGATGACGCACGCGTCCGACCTGGACCTCGTATACCTGTTCACCGGCGACTTCGCGGCGCAGTCGGACGGGGCGCGGCCGCTGGGCGCCACGCTCTACTTCAACCGGCTGGCAAGCCGCGTCACTGCCGCCCTCTCGGTCGCCACGGCGTCGGGTCCGCTCTATCCGGTGGACACGCGGCTCAGGCCGCAAGGGGCGCAGGGGCCGCTCGCCGCGTCGCTCGACAGCTTCCACCGCTACCAGCGGGACGAGGCGTGGACTTGGGAGCATATGGCGCTGACGCGCGCGCGGCCCGTCCACGGATCGCGGCAAGCGCGCGCGGCGGTGGCCGCCGCCGTGGCGGACGTGCTGGCGGGCGGGCGCCGGCCGCTGAACGTGGTGGCCGACGCGCGGACGATGCGGGCTGAGATGACGCGGCACAAGCCGGGGCAGGGGCCGCTTGACGTGAAGCTGGGGCCGGGGGGGCTGGTGGACCTGGAGTTCGCGGTGCACGTGGCGCAGCTGGTCCACGCCCGCGGCCTGGACCCGCGGCTGGACCGGGCGGCGCGCGCGCTGGCGGCGGACGGGCTGGTGCCCGCCGGGCTGGCGGACGCGCACGACCTGCTCGCGCGCCTGCTGATCGTGCTGAGGCTGGTGGCACCGGACGGGGCGGAGCCGGCGGACGCGACGCGCGCGCTGGTCGCCGCCGCGCTGGGCCTGGCCGACTGGACGGCGGTGCTTGCGTCGCTGGAGGGTGCGCGGCAGGAGGTCGCGCGCGCCTGGGGCGCGGTGGCGGGCGAGGGATAGGAAGCATGGAACAGGGCGCGGCGCTGCCGGACGTGACGCTGGCGGACGGCGGGGGCGCGGTGCGGCTGGCCGACTTCGCGGGCGCGCCCGTGGTGGTCTATTTCTATCCCAAGGACGACACGTCGGGTTGCACGCGTGAGGCGCAGGACTTCACCGCGCTGGCCGACGCGTTCCGCGCGGCGGGCGTGGCGGTGCTGGGCGTGTCGCGCGACGGGGTGGTGAGCCACGACAAGTTCGCGGCCAAGCATTCGCTCGACGTGCGGCTCCTGAGCGACGAGGCGGGCGCCGCGTCGGAAGCGTTCGGCGTCTGGGTCGAGAAGTCGATGTATGGCCGCCGCTACATGGGG
>Ga0325400_1007849_pt1 | contig 10216 bp, 8 predicted proteins | sample PopdelMetagenome_2_FD_205662 | JGI IMG/M metagenome (GOLD analysis project Ga0325400, IMG submission 205662) | Populus deltoides microbial communities from Bellville, Georgia, United States - Xylem-PdKOR-R1 | ecosystem: Host-associated > Plants > Phyllosphere > Stem > Wood/Secondary xylem...
ACGGTACGGTGACTACGTCACCTACGATCCCCCGTTTTCGGCGAGCACCGCGCCGCTTTGGCTCGCCCCCATTCTGCTGCTGATGGCGGGAGCGGCGGTTGCGCGAATGACGCTGCGGCGGCGGCGGCGATGATCGGCTGGATCGTCCTTGCCGCGCTGATGGCAGGCGCCTTCGTGCTGCTTCGGCGGCTGGGCGTGCCGCGCGATCTCGCGTCGTTCGTCGGCGCGGCGCTGATGCTGGGCGCTGCAGGCTACGCGCTGCAGGGGCGGCCGGCGTTGCCCGGGGCCTCCGCCAGGCCGCCTGCGCAGGCGGCCGAACTCGACGCGAGCCTCGGCGTGCTGCGCGGCGACATGTTCGGCCGGTTCATGAGCGCCGACACCTACTTCGCGCTGGGCGATGCCATGACCCGCACCGGCAATCCGCGCGCGGCGGTGGCGGTGTACCTGGGGGCGGTCAATGCCGAGCCCGACAACGCCGCGCTGTGGACGTCGTTGGGGGCGGCCTACGCCGAACACGACGGCAACCGCGTGTCGCCGGCCGCCCGCTTTGCTTTCGACCAGGCGATGCGGCTCGCCCCCGATCATTCGGGGCCGCCGTTCTTTCTGGGCATCGCCTATGTCCGCGCGGGCGAGTTCCGGACGGCGGATCGCTGGTGGCGGCGGGCCTATGCGCTGACCCCACCCAGGGTTAGCTACCGCGGGCAGATCGGTGAGCGGCTGATGCTGCTCGAGGCCTTCCTGCAAAGCCCGGCGGGACGATCAGCGCGCTGACGCGAGGACTGTCCAGAGCCATCGAAGTGCCAACCTCGATCGCACCCGGCGGGTCACGCAGCTACTGGCCGAAACCCGCCTCGGCTGCGCGGGCTACAGCCTCCCGCGCGGCGGCGATCAGTGCGCCGGCCTTGGCCTCGCACTCGCGAGTCTCGTAGGCGGGATCGCTGTCGGCAACGATGCCGGCGCCGGCCTGGACGTGCATCGTGCCGTCCTTGACCACGGCGGTGCGCAGGACGATGCAGCTGTCCATGCTGCCGTCGGGCGAGAAATAGCCGACACCGCCGGCGTAGGCGCCGCGTGCTTCGGGTTCGAGTTCGGCGATGATCTGGCACGCGCGGACCTTGGGCGCCCCGCTGACGGTGCCGGCGGGAAAGCCGGCGAACAGCGCGTCGAGCGCGTCGACGTCGCTGCGGATTTGTCCGACGACGTTCGACACGATGTGCATGACGTGGCTGTACAACTCCACGCCGTAGCTGTCGGTCACCTGGACGCTGCCCGCCCCAGCGACGCGGCCGACGTCGTTGCGGCCGAGGTCGAGGAGCATGAGGTGTTCGGCCCGCTCCTTCGGGTCGGCGAGCAGCGACGTCCGGTTCGCCTCGTCTTCCGTCGCGGTCTTGCCGCGCGGGCGGGTGCCGGCGATGGGACGGATCGTCACCTCGCCATCACGGACCCGCACCAGGATCTCCGGCGACGAGCCCGTCAGCGTGAAGCCGGGCAGGTCGAGGTGGTAGAGGAACGGCGACGGATTGACGCGGCGGAGCGAGCGGTACAGCTCGAACGGGGGCAGCGCGAATGGCGCGGTGAAGCGCTGGGCGAGCACCACCTGGAAGATGTCGCCGGCGACGATGTAATCCTTGGCCGCCGCGACCATCGCCGCATAGCGCTCCGGCGGGACGACGTGGGTCGCCTCAACTGGTGGATGATCGGCGCGCACCGGGGCGGGCAGGGCCGCGTTCGCCAGCGTCGCCGCGGTGTCGTCGAGCCGCCGCTCCGCCGCCTCGACAGACCCGCCGGGCCAGACCGGCGCGACCAGGAACAGTGCGTCGGCGAGGCGATCGAACACCAGCAGCACCGTGGGGCGAACGAAGATGGTGTCGGGCACCCCGACCGGATTGGGCGCGGCGCGCGGCAGCCGTTCGACCAGGCCGATCGTCTCGTACCCGAAATAGCCGACCAGACAGGCGAGTGCCCGCGGCAGTTCGTCCGGCACGTCCATGCGACAGGATGCGACCAGCGAACGCAGCGCGGCCAGCGTTCCGCCCTCCACCGTGCTGAAGGCGTTGCGATCGGTCAGCCACTCGCGATTGATCTCCGGCGCATCGCCCGTCGCGCGGAAGACGAGGTCGGGGGCCAGGCCGATCAGGCTGTGGCGACCGCGCACCGACCCGCCCTCCACCGATTCGAGCAGGAAGTCGCCGCGGCCGGGCTCGATCAGCTTCAGCGCAGCGGCGACCGGCGTCTCGGTGTCGGCGACCTGCCGCCGCCAAATCAGCGCCGGGCGCCCACCTGCCAGTGCGTCCCTCGCGGCATCGACACCCTCGCTGCGCATCGCGGTACCGATCAGTTTCCGCCGGAGCCGACGAGGTCGCCGCGCAGGCGGGCGATCGCGGCGTCGTCGCGCTTCACCCCCACCTTCGCGCGCACCGCGGCGGTGAACTGTTCGTTCAACTCCCGGCCGCTGACGCTGCCCAGCCCTTGGCGGGTGGAGGCGATCAGCGCGGCGTTGCCGGCCGCGTTCCCCGCCTGGATGGCCTCCAGGTACACGACGTACCAGCCGCCGCGGTTAGGCGCCTCGAGCATCTTCGCCCGCTTCGCCGCCATCGAGAACATGAGCGCGAGTGGCGGAGGCAGCTGGCCGCCCTGTCGCGCGAGTTCGGCGCGCGATGCGTTCAGCGACTGCGCGGACGGCAGCTTCAGCCCCGTGGCCGCCATCGCCTGGGCCAGCGGCGTGCCGCCATTGATCCGCGCCACCGCGGCCGACGCCAGCGTCCGCGCCTGACGCAGGTTGCGATCGGTCACGAAATCGCGGGTCACGACGTCGCGGATCGCCGCGAGCGGCGGGGGCGCCGCGGGCATTACCTGCCCGATGCCGACGACCGCGAAGCTGCCGTCCGCATCGGTCTGCACCAGCTGCGGCGAGTCGCCCGGTTCGGCCGCGAACGCCGCCTGCGCCATCCGCGCGACGACCGGGTCCGGCTGTGCGGGCGGCAGCGACGGGTCGAGCCCGGTGGCGGTCAGCGGGCGGGTGGCCTGGGGCGTCAGCTTCGCATCGGCCACGACCTCATCGAAGGTGGCGCTGCCCGAGATCGCATCGTCGAGCCGGTCGTGGACCGCCGAAAGCGCCTCCTGCGCCTTCACCTTGCCGAGCTCTGCCGCCAGCTCGGGCGTGGCTTCAGCAAGCGACTTACCCGCGATCGGCTGGATCGCGTCGAGCCGGACGACGTGCCAGCCGAGCGGCGAGCGGAGCGGGCCGAGGATCGCGCCGCTTGTCGCGCCGAACACCGCGTTCGCGATGGCGGCATTGGTCTGCGCGGTGATCCCGGCCTTGTCCGCCGGTGCGATGGTGGCGGCGTCCAGCCCGGCGCCGCGGGCCGCTGCGGCCATCGCCGTGCCGCCCCTCACCTGCGCGGCGATGCGGTTGGCTGCGGCCTGATCCGCGACGACGATCTGGGTCAGAGACCGCGTCTCGCTGGCGGCGAAGCGAGCCCGATTTTGGTTGTACGCCGCGGCGATCTCGGCCGGCGACGGCTTGACGTTGGCGGCGATGTCGGACGCCTTGACGGCGGCGTAGCGGACCACGCGACGCTCGGGGATGGTGTAGCGGGCACGCTGGCGACCGTAGTAGGTGGCGAGTTCGGCGTCGGTCGGTGCGGCGCCCGTGCCGATCGCCGTCGTCGGGATGAACGCCACACTGCCGCGGCGCCGCTCCAGCAGCAACGAGGCGTAGGGCTGGGCGAGCTGCGTCGCCACCTGGCTCGCGCCCGCGGTCGGGGCGAGCAGCTGTCGCGACAGCATGTCGCGAGCGATGTCCTCACGGATGCCCTTGTCGGTCAGCCCCTGCTGCTTGAGCAGGTTCTCGTAATTGGTCTGGCTGAACTTGCCGTCGAAGCCCTGGAAGGCCGGGATGCTGGCGATCTCGCCGTCGACCGCGCGCTTGCCCGCGGCCATGCCGATCCCGTTCCCGAACTCCTGGAGGGCGAGGGCGTTGATCGTCCGGTCGACGATCGCCTCGAACCCGCCGCCCGACACGAAGCCCGCCATGTCGAGCGCGGGATTCTGCTGGCGATAGCCCTGGAATGCAGTCTGCACGCGCTGGCGCAGTTCCGCCTCGCCGACGCTGGTTCCGCCGACGGTCGCCACCGATCCGCTGCCCGCGGTCGCACCGCTGCGCGCGTTGTTGATGTCGCCGGCCGCGAACGCCAGCGCGATCACCGCCAGCACGCCGAGCGTGATCGGGATGCCGAGCTTGGACTTGGTCAGGCGGCGAAAGAAGCTGAGCATGGTAGGCCGTTCATGGTATGCGGGCGAGCGCACCGCCTTAGGCGGCGGCCGCCGCGCCATCAAGGTTGTGCGGCGCGCGGCTTGCGCTATCGCGGCACGGTCGACAATCCACGGGTGGGAAGGATCATGATGCGGCGCAAGCTGGTGGCGGGCAACTGGAAGATGAACGGCGATCGGGCGAGCCTGGCCGAGCTGGACCTGGTCGAGCGGGCCGCGGCCACGCACGCCGGGGTCGACGTCGCCATCGCAGTCCCCTTCACGCTGATCGAGCGCGCGGCGGACCGTGCCCCCGACCTGTCGATCGGCGCGCAGGACGTGCACGAAAACGACCGTGGCGCGCACACCGGCTGCGTATCGGCGGCGCAGGTGGCGGAGGCGGGGGCGCGCTTCGTCATCGTCGGGCACAGCGAGCGGCGCGGGGATCAGGGCGAGACGAGTCACGACGCCTGGGCCAAGGCGGCGGCCGCGCACCGCGCCGGGCTGAGCGTCATCCTGTGCTGCGGCGAGACCGAGGCGGAGCGCGACGCGGGCCGCGCCGAGCGGGTAGTGCAGGCACAGGTCGAGAAGTCGCTGCCCGACGATGCCGACGGATCGTGGCTGACGCTCGCCTACGAACCGCGCTGGGCGATCGGCACGGGACGGACGCCGACGCTGGACGAGATCGCGGCGATCCACTCCATCGCGCGCGCGAAAATGCGGCACATGATCGGCGAGAAGGCGGACGGCGTCCGTATCCTGTACGGCGGATCGGTGACCGGCGACAACGCCGCGGCGATCATGGCGGTGCCGGACGTGGATGGCGCACTCGTCGGGGGAGCGAGCCTGACGGCGGCCAAGTTCGTCCCGATCATCGAGGCGGCCGGCGCCTGAAACCGGACCCGACGCCGTAACGCGACGCACCGCCCGCGAGTCAACTGCACCTCAAAGGGTGGGTGGTGGTTCGCCAACCACTCCGCCGACGTACCAGGGGCGTCGCCTGACCGGTATCCACCGGCGTCGCGACGCCCCTGCCAGACTCTGCCCTACTGCCCGCGGCCGGTCTGCGACTGGAGCTCGTCGATCCGCTTGGAGGCGTCCGCCTTCGTCAGCGAGTCGTCGAACTCGGCATTCGCTTCCTCCGACAGGGTCTTGAGGTAGCTCGCCTGTGCGCCGGTCATCGGCTCTCCGCCGGTGGTCCAGTCGTCCGGATCCTTCTCGGCGTTGCCGGTGGGGTGGTCCTTCGGGTTCTCGTGCGTGTCGGTCATGGCGGTCAATTTCCTTCCGCCATGACAAACTCGCATGTTCCTTATCCGTTCCGAGCCTGGTACGCGAGACCGAGATCGTCGGCCACCGCCTTGTATGCGATCTTGCCGCCGTACACGTTCAGCCCGGCGGCCAGGTGTGGATCGGCGGCCATCGCGGCGTCCGCGCCCATGTTCGCGAGCCTGAGCGCGAAGGGCAAGGTGGCGTTATTGAGCGCGAAGGCGGAGGTCCGCGCGACGGCGCCGGGCATGTTGGCGACACAGTAGTGGATCACCCCGTCCACCTCGAACACTGGGTCCTGGTGGGTGGTCGCGTGGCTGGTCTCGAAGCAGCCGCCCTGATCGATCGCGATGTCGACCAGCACCGCGCCGCGCTTCATGGTCTTCACCATGTCGCGGGTGACCAGCTTGGGCGCGGCGGCGCCGGGCACCAGCACCGCGCCGATGACCAGATGGGCCTGCTTGACCGCCGCCGCGATCGCCGCGCGCGAGGCGTATGCGGTCTTGATCTGCGAGCTGAAGAACATGTCGAGCTCGGCCAGGCGGCTCATGTTGACGTCGTAGATCGTCACGTCCGCGCGCATGCCGACCGCCATCTGCGCGGCGTTGATGCCAGACACGCCGCCGCCCAGGATCGCGACCTTCGCCGGCGCGACGCCGGGGACGCCGCCCAGCAGGATGCCGCGCCCGCCCTGTTCCTTCTCGAGATAGTGCGCCCCGACCTGAACCGACATGCGGCCGGCGACCTCCGACATCGGCTTCAGCAGCGGCAGCCCGCCGCCGGGCGCGGTCACCGTCTCGTAAGCGATGCAGGTCGCGCCCGATGCCATCAGCCCTTCGGCCTGCGGCTTGTCGGCGGCCAGGTGGAGGTAGGTGAACAGCAGGTGGCGCGGCTCCAGCAACGCGATCTCGCTCGCCTGCGGCTCCTTGACCTTCACGATCATGTCGCTCTGCGCAAACACTTCGGCGGGCGTGCCGACGATGCGCGCGCCGACCCCGACATAATCCTCGTCCGCGAAGTCGATCCCGGCCCCGGCCCCGGTCTCGACGATCACCTCGTGACCGGCCGCGACCAGCTCCGACACCGACGGCGGGGTCAGGCCGACCCGATATTCGTGGTTCTTGATTTCCTTGGGAACACCGACGCGCATGGCTGATCTCCGGATGGTGGTTGCCGACACCATAGACGCATGGCGGGGCGAAAGTCCGTGCAAGTTGGTGGGCAAACTGCCGGGCCGGTTGCATGGTTTCCTCGGTTCGGGCGCGCTAGGGCGCCCGACCATGCATATCGATCGCATCGACACCGCCATCCTGCGCATCGTCGCCGCCGACGCGCGACTCTCGGTCAGCCAGATCGCCGCGCGGGTTGGGCTGTCGCAATCGGCGTGCACGCGGCGGATGCAGGCTCTGGAAGCGTCGGGCCGTGTCCGGGGATACGGCGCGCGACTCGGCCGGCGCGCACTCGGATTCAAGACCATGGCGCTGGTCGACATCACGCTGTCGACCCAGGTCGAGGAGGATCTGGAACGGTTCGAGGCGGCGGTCGGCGGCGTTCCCGGCATCGTCGCCTGCGCGCTGGTGTCGGGAAACCAGGACTATCGCCTGACCATCGTCTGCCGCGACCTGGACGATTACGAACGCCTGCACCGCGAACATCTGGGACGCCTGCCGGGCGTGCTGACGATCGCCAGCAGCTTCGTCCTGCGCGAGGTTCCGACACGCGGCGAAGCGGATGCGATCTTCGCAAGCTAGATGCCCGCGGTCGCCCGTTGCGGGCGGTTCGGCTCGGTGCTAGGCGCCGCCCGCTATGCCAATGGAAGGCGCCCAGTCGTGACCGTTTGCGGAAAGACTCACCGGTGAGCGCGGCGCTCCCGGCCGACCACACCAACACCGACAGCGATGTTCCCGGTCACACCCATGCGAAGCAGGGGGTGGCCCGGCTCGCGGTCGGGGCGATCGGCGTCGTCTACGGCGACATCGGCACCAGCCCGCTGTACGCGATGAAGGAGGTGTTCGTCGGACACCATCCGCTGACCGTCGACCAGTTGCACATCTTCGGCGTCGTCAGCCTGATGTTCTGGTCGCTGATGTTGATCGTCACGCTGAAGTACGTGCTGCTGATCCTGCGCGCCGACAACAACGGCGAGGGCGGAAGCCTGGCGCTGCTCGCGCTGATCCAGCGGCAGAGCGGGACCGGACGGCGATGGGGGCCGAGTCTGGTCATTCTGGGCGTGCTGGCGACCGCACTGTTCTTCGGCGATTGCATGATCACGCCGGCCATTTCGGTGTTGTCGGCCGTCGAGGGACTGTCGACCGTTCGCGCCGGGCTGGACAGCTGGGTGCTGCCGATCTCGATCGGGATCATCGTCGCGCTGTTCTACCTCCAGTCGATCGGGACGGCGCGGGTCGGCAAGGTGTTCGGGCCGATCATGCTGGTGTACTTCATCACGCTCGCGGGGCTCGGGCTGGTCAACATCGCGGCGCGGCCGGACGTGCTGATGGCGCTCAACCCGGTGTGGGCGTTCCGCTTCGCAATGACGGACGGTACGCTCGCATTCCTGGCGCTGGGATCAGTCGTGCTGTGCGTGACGGGGGCGGAGGCGCTCTACGCCGACATGGGGCATTTCGGACGCCGCCCGATCCAGTTCGCCTGGGCGTTCCCGGTGCTGCCGGCGCTGATGCTCAACTATCTGGGGCAGGGCGCGCTGCTGCTCGATGCGCCGGAGGCTGCGTCGAACCCGTTCTTCTTCATGGCGTCGGAAGATTTTCGCCTGCCGCTGGTCATCCTGGCGACGATGGCGACCGTGATCGCCAGCCAGGCGGTTATCACCGGTGCCTATTCCGTCGTCCAGCAGGCGGTGCAGCTGGGGCTGATGCCGCGCATCCGCATCGATCACACCTCTGCGTCGGAGGCGGGGCAGATCTACATTCCGGTCATCAACTGGGCTCTGTTGACCATGGTGCTGCTGCTGATCCTGGGTTTTCGCGAGTCGTCGAACCTCGCGGCCGCCTACGGCATCGCGGTGACAGGCACGATGTTCATCACCACCTGCATGATGGGGGTGTTGTTCCGCCGCGTGTGGAACTGGCCGACCGCGCTGGTCGCGGCGTTCGTCGCGCTGTTCGTGCTGATTGACGGGCTGTATTTCGCGTCCAATCTGACGAAGGTGCCCGACGGCGGCTGGTTCCCGCTGCTGGTCGGCATCATCGTCTTCATCATGCTGACGACGTGGGCCCGCGGCCGGGCACTGATGATCGAACGGCTTGCCGAAGCCGCGATGCCGATCAAGGTGTTCATCCAGTCCGCCGCCAGTTCCGCGGCGCGCGTCCCCGGTACCGCGGTGTTCATGACATCGGCCGCGGACGGGGTGCCACACGCGCTGCTCCACAATCTTAAGCACAACAAGGTCATCCACGAGCGGGTCGTGCTGTTGACCGTGAAGATCGCCGACGTGCCGTTCGTGACCGACGAGTACCGCGTGAAACAGGACGACCTCGGCCAGGGTTTCCACCGCATGGTGCTGAAGTTCGGTTTCATGCAGGAGCCGGATGTGCCCGCGGCGCTCAAGACCATCACCCGCTGCGGCGGCGAGTTCCGGATGATGGACACCAGCTTCTTCCTGGCGCGGCAGACGCTGCTTCCGTCGGAGAAGCCGGGCATGGCCCTGTGGCGCGAGCATCTGTTCGCGTGGATGCTGCGCAACGCGGAAACCGCCATGGAATTCTTCCGCCTGCCGACGAACCGGGTGGTGGAACTGGGCAGCCAGGTCGAAATCTAGCACTGACGTACGCCGTTCGTGCCGAGCGTGTCGTGTCACCGTTGTTCGTGCCGCAAGCGGGCAGCGCGGTGGTCGGCGTACGGCATTTGGACAAGCGCAGGGCGAACGGAGTAGAGCCCCTTCACATGCCCCAGCCGCTGAACATCCTCCATCTCCACTCCAGCTTCTCGCTGGGCGGCAAGGAGGCGCGCGCCGTCCGGCTGATGAACGTGTTCGGCGATCGTGCGCGCCACACGATCGTGTCGGGCGTGCCGGGGCAGACCGGCGCACGGGACGCGATCGCGCCGGGTATCGCCTACGAGATCGCGCAGGACCCGCCGCCGCTGACCGGCAAGCCGTCGGTCGCGCGGTACGAGGCGATCGCCCGCTACATGGCGCGGTTCGACCTGGTGCTGACGTACAACTGGGGGGCGATCGACGGGGTGATGGCGCTCCGGGTGTTCCCGAAGGGCGCGCCGCCGCTGATTCACCACGAGGACGGCTTCAACGCGGACGAGGCGGAGCGGCTGAACCGCATCCGCAACTTCTACCGCCGCTTCGCGCTGCCGGCCGCGACCGCACTGGTGGTGCCGAGCGAGCGGCTGGAGCGGATCGCGCTGGACACGTGGAAGCAGCCCGCCGGGCGTGTCCACCGCATCTCCAACGGCATCCCCACCGCCGCCTACGCCGCCGGTCCGAGGCCGAACGCCATCCCGGGCTTCACGCGCAAGCCGGGGGAGTTCGTCGTCGGCACGGTCGCGGGCCTGCGCACCGTCAAGGATTTGCCGATGCTGGTCCGCGCGTTCGGCGGCCTGCCGGGCAAGGCGCGGCTGGTGATCGTGGGCGAGGGGCCGGAGGAGCGCGCGATCCGCGACGCCGCCGACGCCATGTTCATGGGGAATCAGCTGGTCATGCCGGGCTTCCTGCCCGAGGCGCATCGCT
>Ga0325400_1007850_pt1 | contig 10216 bp, 7 predicted proteins | sample PopdelMetagenome_2_FD_205662 | JGI IMG/M metagenome (GOLD analysis project Ga0325400, IMG submission 205662) | Populus deltoides microbial communities from Bellville, Georgia, United States - Xylem-PdKOR-R1 | ecosystem: Host-associated > Plants > Phyllosphere > Stem > Wood/Secondary xylem...
AATGCCGGTATCTCTATATGTTTTTAGTCTTTGCATGCTTACAATTATGTTTTCTGGTTTATTTTTATTTTTTAGACGTGCATGCTCTTGGCGTGACAAACTAATATTTTTGAAAAACAAACGGATCATGTTCAACAATTAGAATAAGAGAACGAATGCAAATATTGGTTCAAACTATAAGGCATTCTTTAGCGTGATGGCTTTAGCATCATCTCTTACAGCACCTGAATTTTTCCTTCCTTCCTTCTCCATCCTGCTTGCTGAACAGTGGAATCTCCTTGCAAGAGGTTTTGGAGCACCTGTTCCTCGCTCGAATGCTTTCACACAAGTAAAACCTGAGAATATATATTTTTTTTTAAAAAACATGATTCTAGCAATATTTTTTTCTGGGACAGTACGTAGTGCCTAGTTTAATTTATCAATGATTTGGGATATGAATCCATACCTGTCCAAAAGTTTTGGTGAATCTCCTTCATTGACAAATCTGTTGTAGAACCAAATGTTACCTGTCAGTTGTGTGATCTATGTATTTTATTTCTCATTTTGTAATAAAAGGAGAGTTATTTACCTCTAAATATTGATTTTGTTGATGACCCAACATATAAAGTCCTCTTTACGAGGTTCCATAGCAATTCTCTGGGAACAATAATGGGGTCATAACTAGATTTGTGATCAGCAAATACCTGCGTGGTGGTAAATATACTTTTTTTCAGAGCAATAACTTGATGTTAAACGCTAGCTTATGGCTTCAAATACCTACAACTGGAACTCTCTCTTTCCTCTTTTTTTTTTTTTTCTTCCCTTTGAATGTACTCACCTCGTTAACTTGAAAATATGTGCCATTGAGTGGAAAGCTTCCCTTCAGAGCTGTCCTGCATGGTATCTGCGCATGTGTTATTTTGCATTAGTTCATTACACAATCGATTTGATTATTCTGACAATAACAACTTGAACATAAACACAGTTTTCGCTTACCAAAATTGTTCCACGAACTATACCAGCTTGTTGTTCTCGAATACCTTCACAAGCAAAACATGTTTTCTGATCACAGAGTTGTGATCCTTGCGAGCTGCATAATTTCTCAGGTTGCTGGCTTGAATTCGGAGTTTCACCTGGCATGAAGCATTGCCTCAGGTTTAATTAAATATTCTCATTTAGCAAGAATGAATCAAGAGAACTAGAAAATTACCAGGTAAATCCATCATTTACTTCAACTTTTAAAAATATTCTGAATGTTTTGCAATATTGCATGTGATGCTATTGTTGGACGACTTGGATAAACCAGCCTTTCTTCCAGTATTATATCATAAAAGTGTACCTGGTTGCCATATAGCGAGAAGGTAAGGTACTGAATCATCCCTTTCTCGTTTGTCTAGCTGTATGATTTAGAGTACAGTCAGAAATCGAGTTAAAGCAAGCAGGTACAATTTCTTACATCGCAAAGTGTCAGGGAACTATAACTCACCCCAACCAAAATGTCATGATTATCCGGAAGTTCATACCTACATTAGAGTAAAAAATCAATTACCATATAAGATTAAATCTAAACAAACTGTTCCTATAATTGTGTTCATAGAGAGATTATACTAATTTATGGACATGAATAAGAAATTTCTACTTACACTTGATGTTCAGTCTGCAAAGAGGTCACACGCTTCATTTTAGGTGCTGACAATGGAGTTGTCCCCACAGAAACTAAAGCTTGCGAAATAGAATTGCTGTATAGAGTCTTTTGCCCATCTGGGTTGAACTCTTGACGATTGAGTTTGATAGTGGGGATTCCTTCATCTTCAATACATCCATCCCATGTAAAATCTTCAATGTCCTCTTCTTGTTGTGGTGATTTTGGCTCTTCAACTATGGGTTTGCAAGTGTGAACATCTCGATCAGATTTTGTAGTTCTGTTGGAATCTAAAAGGGTAACTGACATTGGATTTTTGACAACACAATTGTTTCCAAGTGAACTAGAATTTCTACTAGGCTTGCTGGTAACAATTGATTGGTCCACACTTTTCTTTGACGGTCCTGGCAGGGAAAGATTGGCAGCACTGCAATCAATTTCTTATGTTAGATTTTATGCGAATAACAAACCATCAGTAAAAAAGAATCTAAAGGTGTCGAGATTTTTAATATTTTCTGTAGTAAGATTTAATAACGAGAATTGAAGAGATGAGTTTCAAACCTTGCTTGTGCACTTGCATAATGTCTGCATTCTGCTTTCATTGGACAAGCATGGCAGCTTGGGTTTTCCTTTGTGCAGAATACCTGCATAAATTTCAAGTCGCATTGTTACCATTACCTTTTCTAGATTAGAATCAATATTTTAAAAACAAAACTAGAAATATAGTGTGATGACAGACCTTTCCAAAGGTTATCATGTGATAGTGCAGTTCATAGCTGCTTTGGCAAGTATATGGAGTCAGTAATTGTTTCTTGGTTATCACGAAAAAGCAGCTCATAATCGAATGGAATGCACAGATGTGAAACAAATAGTTCAAACGGAAATTTGAGGATTACAGTGTTCTATGGTCAAGCTCGCATAGTCGGGGCCAGAGGTATTTCTGAATGGTGTCCAATATCGGAAACCTGCACCAAATCAATATCTCATTTCATTTGAACTCCGAAAATATCAGCTGCGAAGCTTATCGGTGTATGGTACTTACTCTTCTATAAGGTGGAACTGAAGGCTTCCAGGGAGTGCTTTCAGGGGAACCCATCCTAAACGAACCGCAATCCGAGCAACATTTACATCAACCTTGTCAAAGAAATAAAGATTGTTGCGTTTATAGGCAAGTTTAATTGGTAAACAAGTAATTGCTGCATTGATTTTGCGACTTACCGGAAAGGCAACCTGTTGAAGAGACAAAAGTCGTACACATTCCACGCTTTTCAAGCCCAATCCCATGAACTCCAACAGGTAATCCCTGTAAGTAGAAGACAAGGTAGTGAAGAAAGTTGGAAGATTTGAGAAGAAAGTAAGTCGTATCCGTCTTGGATGAGTTTCTTATATGTGGACTTACTTCACATCATCAGGTGGAGCATATCGTAACCATTCGAGATCTATGCTTTTATGCATGTCAACAACTCGATCCAGAAATTGCTGTAAAATGATGGGGTTATTGTTATATTCAGAAGAAAATAACCTAGTTAAGAGATGATAAATTCTGACTAGAAAGTATAGAACATGTAGCAAATTCCAAAACCTTGATTCTTCCCGCAATAATAGTTTGCTGACCACGTCCTTCGATGATGCTGGCAACTTTGCTGGTTTCTGCTTGTCTTACTGCCTCCCAATCCACCGAATCCATCTGATCCTTGCTTCTTGGTCTAGAATAGATCTTTCCTAAACTCTCCCAGTTCCTCCTTCTAAGTACCACATCTTTAACAATTTTATTCTTCCCTCTCGGAATTGTCTTTTTAGTCTCCTTAGAAGCTGTTTTCCTATTCGGGCTTCTGTTTTTATTTTCAGTTTCATTCCCGCTCTGTCTTTTCACCTCTTCACGAGGCAAACATATAGGCTGTTCGGTTGGTAAATTTTGAGGCTGTCTTCGCACCGCTTCACGAGGCAAGCACATAGGATTTTCAACTAGTAAATATTGAGACACAAGATTCATATCTGGTTCAGGTTCTGATCTCACAATACCATTCTGTGTACGCACCTCTTCCTGGAGCAAGCATACAGCCCTTTCGGCGGGTAAATCTTTGGGTCCATGATTCAAATCTGGTTCAGATTCTGATCTCACAACACCATTCTGTCCTTGCTCCTCTTCTTGAAGCAAGCACGTATCCTTTTCGGCTGGCAAATCTTTGTGTCCTTGATTCATATCCGGTTCAGGTTCTGATCTCACAATCCCATTCTGTCTTCGCACCTCTTCTTGAAGCAAGCATGTAGCCTTTTCGGCTGGTAAAGTTTTGGACCCATGATTCATATCTGGTTCAGGTACTTCTGTGACAAAATATCGGTTTCCATCTGCATCAGAAGTTGCTTCAATGGATGTCATGCTGCTCTCAATTGATTTTTGGCCATCTATGGTCATCGACGCTTGTTGATTACTCGTTGACTGAACTGGAAAATTTTCGACAAGTGACATGTATGCTGCACTGTCAACCATAGCAACAAGTTACACAAAGTTCCCTTCATTAATTGTGTATTGTTTCTCTATGAGCAACATTCCATGAGAAAAAAAATAGCCAGATAACTTTTATTTTGTACCTTGATAGGTGGTCTGACACATTTTGGGTTAGGAAAACTCCTACCACTGAGTCCACAACAGAACCTTTCCACTGTCTGAATCTCCTATCACCTGTGAAGCATGTATTGTCTACTTTAGTTAAATGTATCTTTCTAAATTTAATACAGATATACAAGTTATGACTAAGGAATTGAAAGTTCCTTTCGAAGTGTTTTTCTTAAAAATTGCAAAAACAGCACTGATTTATTAACTTGGTTCTTGATGTCTGTTAAAAACTTAAAAGACGACTAGGATGGAAAATTAACAATATTGTCAAGTATAGAGATGACGGCACATTCTCAGATTGTTCATCAAATTCAGGATTCATTAGCTAGGGATCAGCTAGTCCAAATTCAATAGATTATCGACATATACATACCAAGAAGGCAACGGATGTTCAGATTAGATGACGAATTTCTTCAATTTCCCAAATAAATAATGGGATGGCTATGCTAAGAAAAAACAAGAAAGTAAAGGTATGGCATGTTGAACTGTTATTTCCAGAGAAGAAAGTGCCTCAAACAATTCTCAATCAAAAGATGTAAAGCAATGGTAGTCAGCAAGAAAGTACCTAGAAACTGATGCGACCGAGAAGTAAACGCATCTATTCGTCCATTGAAAGTTATTTTCTCTCTTTGCCACCATTCTTTCCCTTTTCCATCCTCTTCTTCACCCTCTCCACTATCTATTCTCATTAGTTGGTTCCACCTTCTCAATGACTCTGGATCTAGATCAACTTCATGTCTTGCTCTTCCACGACCCCAATAGGGAATTAAAGCATTCTGTCCGTCAACTACATGTTCCGGTTTGCTCTTTGGTCTGCCAGGACCCCTTTTTTCACTCTTATTGTCATTGATGCTTGAATTCCGTAGTAGACCACCAAGTTTATCCATTACAGCATGCTTAACTGTCTTAAGAAGAATCCCACTTTCGTCATCGAAAAGTTTCGGTCCAGCTGCACAATATTTTTACCCATCGTCACTTCCACATCTAGAAGATAAAGTTTAATAAAAGAACTTGCGAAAGCCATGGTGTAAAGCTTCTGTAAATCTTTCAGAATTGAGAAAGTACTGCTAGTGGGATGGGAGTGGATGAAGAAGCATGTATTTCCGAGCTGCCAATTTGTGCTGCTTTCACCAGTGGAACAAAATAAAACAGAAATACTTTGAAGAAAAAAGAAACGAATTCACCCACATGAATATACCCTACGTATATTTTGAGAAGAAACTGTGATCACTGGAAAATTTAGAAGATTTTTACTCTGTTTTTGTTTGATGGAAAGTGAATGCATAAATACCAGTTACATTCGATGTTGAGCAAAAGAAGCTAGAAAACGTATTATTAGTAAGTAGTACCCCAGGAGTTACAAGTTCCTTGGCTTGGAATTTTATCTCTTGCTGCTTGATTCCCAGAGCTGCTTGATAGAATTCTATTAGGTCAGTATAAAAGCAAGATCGTTGTATGTTTCTTCAACTAAGAGTCCGACCATTGCTCTTGACACTTGCGAAGAAAGGTCAGAAGTTAATTACTAATCAAAACTATCAACTCACAGTCTCTACACTAGTTTCATGATGTCTTGACTCTAGTTTCTCTTGTCATCATTCTTTTCCTTCTCACAACTAGAAATGCTCAGCATTTTTTGCACATTATTTGCTAGTTCCCTCTACAAGAAAATTGTTTTTCTTTGTCCATAACCTCCAATCAATTCTAGTTGATGACAGATTTTCCACTGGCACAGAATTTTAGAAGTTCTATAGATGTCCCAAAACCCCAATGCTCTTATCCACTTCGAATATATTTGGGATAGTAACTGTCATCAGATATAAACAACACACATCACAGAAAAAAAAAGATTTAAAAAAAGTTAAAATGAATGCTAGAAAATAAGGTAAACAATTTACACTAGTATCGCAACAGAGATTTTAGTAGAGGGAAGCAAACGTACGTTTTATTGATTTGTCGGTGATTCGGATCTTCTTTTTCGGCGACTGTTGTTTGCTTTTGCCATCTTCAAACTTTGATTTTGCAGCAGAGGGTCTCATCTCAGAGCAGCTTGGTGCTTTAGCCTCACAGACTATTTGAACTCCATTAACTTCATTGTTAAGAGCTTGTTTAAGAGAAAGCCCTTCCTCAATGCATCCCTCTGCTATAGTTTCGCGGTTTTCTCCCTTTAGTTTGTCGGTTTTTTGAAACTCTAGTTCTCCAGGAATGGGTATATGATCCCGAGGAGCTGTCACTAAATCCTTCTCTTTCTCTGCGAATCTTGCATTGAGAGAAGTGGGATCGGCTCTTGGAGTAAACACCTTAGATCTCTTCTTTCTTTCATGGCAACTAAAGTGAGACGACCATAAAGAGCTGAACAGGTTCAATTTACGCCTCCTCTTGATCATTTTTTTCATGCATCTTTTAGGAACATTAGGCCCAACCTCTCTGCTATTGCCGAGACAGGAGTCTACTCTAAATACCGTTCTATAAGCCTGTAATGAATTATATTGACAACCAGGTTTCGGCCAAAATTTTCCTGCAGACCTCATTGCACGAACGTTCCATCTTAGTTCATTCTCATTTGACTTGAACCCCAATTTATCATCACTCAACAAAACCATTGATCCACTATTGTTATCCATGTCAGGCTGCATAGTCGAATCTTTATTGTCATCTTTCAAATCACGGTTGACATTACTAACCATAGCCATCTTGTTGTCATCACCTGGCAGATTTTCCATCTTTGGAATTTCAGCAACTTCTTTATGATGCTCTCTCACTGAACTCTCTTGGCTATTTCTGAGAGGAGGAGGAGCTTTTTTAATATACTTCCTCTTCTCCTTTTTCTCTTCCATGCATTTCGGAGTTGCATCTTTCTCAACACGCTTCCTCTTCTCCTTCGTCTCTTGCATACATTTCGGAGTTGCAAGCTTCGGCATCTTTTTAGGAGTTCGTTTTGGTTTACCTTCAACAGCTACTTTCGTTCTATGTTTCTTCCTCTTGGGTTTCTTCACTGGCCTTTTGTTCTGATCCATGCCATTTCTTGGTCTTTTGCTGCCACTTTTCTTTGGCAATGGAGTCGAAATCGCAACTTGCTCAACTGGCTTTGAGCACCCAATATGATCAAGCATCTCATAATTCATACGAGAGATTGTACCATGTTCTGTATCTTGTTCTTTAACATCTGCATACCAATTCATCAGGTAAGAAAATACCGATTGTTTAGAATTCTTACGAGGTAATAATTACTACTGTATCCAACATATTTTATTAGTCAAACTATCACTAGTTCCTAGAACAAAAGGAAGAACAGAAAAGGAACAATAACTAATTCAAGAAAAGAATTACTTCCATGTGCACAGACAAGATAATACTATAAAGAAAAAAAATTGACATCACTTACAAGGAAGCACACAACATTTTTCTCTGTTTCTATCACTCTCCTCCAGGTCTGGAATAGACAAAAGATTATGGTTTTCAGATTGAAAACCCTCTTCGGAAAGACCTTCTGAGTCTCCGAAGATTTGAGTACCATGAACAGAAGCGGTAGAATTACCGTTCCAGTCATAGATGCTTTCTTTCAAATCTATCTGAAAAACAGCACCAGTTTCCAAATACTTACAATTGTTGGGATGTTCATTCTTGCTTGTGGAAGCCGCGGTAGTAATAATTGCACAAATGGGGTCTCGAGCCTCTTCTGCTGCGATTCTTCCCAGAAAACTTTGTGAACCATGTTCCGAGAACCTTTTAACATAGACCGGTTGTGGCCTTGCCGGCATAGGCGGGGGCTTTTCTGGAGTTCCTGGAGCACCAACATTCTGTACAGTAGGCTCCCTTTTCTCCATTGCACTGCCAAGTTCTTTGCCTTTTTGTTTTATACCTTCAGTGTTGACGAGCTTGTTATACAATCCTAGTACCAATCAAGCCATTTTTTTTTTTTTAAACCCCTTTTTACAGCAACAGATTAAGAAAAGTTCTTGTGGACAAAAAGAATTGGAAAATAAAATAAAATAAAATAAAATAATTCCTGATAAAATTGCAACTCATGAGATTGGAGAGTATAATATCTGAAAACACAGTGTAGGCGAGTAAAGACAGGAAAAAATCAGAACAGAATTGCATGGAGCGAAAACGTCAATATGCCTCTGCTGTGATCTCGGATGGTTACGAAGGTAGAGGGGAAAAAACGAGAGACATGTATTGGAGAGATTTGTTCGACGACCTGCAAAGCAAACTTAGTTATGTTCTGAAGGAGACAGCTAGAGCTGGCATGAGTGTTTTTTTACTACAATTAATTAACTTGGTGGATGATTTTTATTAAAAGCTTCCGCTTTGATTTTTACCAAACTAATGACACCCTTTTTTTTTTTAATCAATGAGAATTCTACCAATCAGGTATTTTTGAAATATTGAAATTCTTATAGCCTGTTTTTTCTATTGTTTTAAAAATATTTTTGAAAAAAAATTCTAAAAATACAGAGGAGGTTGTTTTACTTTACTGATGGTATTTATATATTATTTATTAAATTTTGAGTATTCATTTATATATTCATTATTTAATAAAAAATAAAAAAATTAATATATATAAGTGTGTGTGTGTGTGTGTGTGTATTGTATTAAAAAATATAAATGTTATATATATATATATCGGGTTAGACTATATATAGCGAATTTTAGTTGTGGTTTAATTAGATTTGACAATATTTATATCATAGTTATTAATTATTAGTTTAAATAATTATTAAAAAATAAACATTATCCATGTCAGATGAATCTTTATTTGTTCAGTGGATAAACTTTGTTGTTATTTTCTCCCTCTCTTTTTTTTTGAAAGTCTGCTGTAGCTACGCTGCCATTGACATATATATCTCAACAAAGTCAATGAATTTATATATATAGAAACATTAAACGGATTTTGTTGAAATATTACCTTTTTTCTATGCTTAGAACATTAATATATTTGTGGCCTCGTTCATCTTAGGAAATTTTTAAATTATATTTGATTTGGCTCTTAATTAATAGCTTAAAATACTACTATTAAAGGTCAAATCTAAAATGTGTTCTCAAGAGTTTTTCCATTTATAATTAAGAATCTTAAAAGGAAAATATAAAATGACAAAATCACTGTGGACATATATAATACTCCATCATTTCTCCTATAAAGAGAGTTTTATTGGATTTGTTTATACATTAAATATCATATCAAATCCTACATTTTTATTATATTTATTACATTGCCTTTTAAATTAAAACCTATATATAAAAATACGTGAATTCAATTTTTAAGAAGAATAGAGTAGTAAAACTTGGTATTCAATTATTTTCCTTTTTAATACATATATTTTGAAACATCTAAATAAACAAAATATCCAACATAATAATCTTATAGTTAAATATTTAGATATTTTAATTAGATAGATTTTAATTCTTAACTTCTTCTTTCCTTTTCTTTTAAATCTTTTTTATCCCACATCAATTTTGGTATAAGAGTTTTTTTTTTTAGTTATTCATATAATTAAACACTCTATTTGTTCAAGTTCTTGAAATTCAATAACATTTGATATACCCTAAAATTAATTCATGGGACTTCTCATCAACAATAATACATAAAATATAGTTTTTCATTATAAAAAGTCAAGCAATAGTTACATCTAATAGTAAGAGCCTGAGATGTGAATGAGACAGTAATTGTATAAGGAGAGTTTTTGTCAGTTTTTCATGTGTTCTATACTTTATTTCTAATTATCTTTTATATTAATTTAAAAAAAAAGTTAAAAAGTCAAACAAAATAAATAATTATTCACAAGTACAAAGTTATTTCACTTATTTTTTCCCATCAACTCAACATAAATCTATTTGATGATGAGTTATCCGAATATAGTTCTCGAAAAGCATCAAATCCTATAGAAATGACACCTCTTATATTGCCTATTTATATACTTTAAAACTTTATGATGAGTGATTAAAATAAACTCTTTTTGTACAAGGTAATTTTGTTA